>FWPV01000105.1_pt1 | contig 226638 bp, 153 predicted proteins | sample 2228371 | NCBI WGS metagenome assembly FWPV01 (sample SAMEA103939776, study PRJEB20133) | metagenome
CCCGGCCGGCCGGCCCGCCCCGCCCCGCCGCCAGGCAGTCGGCGGCAGGCTGACAAACGCGGCCTCCCCGGCCGCTAACAGCGCCAGCAAGACAATGGCCGCCCCCAGCAGCAGCCCCAGCAAGTTGGGATCACCTACCAACGCGAAGCCCTCCCACCGGCGATTATACGGCAAGCAGGCGGGGAAGCACAACGGCAGGGCGTGGTAGAAGGGGATACGCCCCCGGATGGCGAATCCCCACTACGTTGCCATGCCCAATCCCCCTCGCGTAACCAGGGCCGTCATCACTGCCGCCGGGCGCGGCACCCGCATGTTCCCGGCTACCCGGACCCTCCAGAAGGAAATGATCCCCCTCGTGGATCGCGATGGCGTCTGTAAGCCCGCCCTGCAGATGGTGGTGGAGGAGGCTCTCGATTCGGGGATTGAGCAGGTGCTCATCGTCACGCGACCGGGGCTGGAGTTGGTCCTGCGGCGGCATTTCCGCGCACTAGACGAGCAGGAACTGGGCCTTTACAGTGATCAGCCGGTGGCGGTCGCTCAGGCCGAGCGGTTGGTGCAGATGGAGCAGGCCCTCTCCTACGCGCTACAGCTCTCGCCTGAGGGCTACGGCCATGCCGTGTACTGCGCCCGCGAGTTTGTCGGCAACCAGCCCTTTCTCTTGTTGTTGGGCGACCACGTCTATGTCAATCGGGAGCCCCGCCGTTGCGCTCGGCAACTCCTGGATGTCTTCGAGCACTATGGCTGCCCCTTGTCCGGTGTGGAGCGTACCCCGGCCGAGCACCTGTGCCACTTCGGGACGGTGGCGGGCAAGCCCCTGCCCGACCGCTCCGGCGTGTGGGAGGCGCGGGCCCTGTACGAGAAACCGACGCCGGACTACGCTCGCGAGTTCTTGCGCAGCCCCGGCCTTCCTGCGGATACCTACCTGACCTTTCTGGGCATGCACGTCTTCACTCCGGATCTCTTCGACTGCCTGGAGGAGATGATCCGCGAGAACCGCCGGGAGCGGGGCGAGTTCCAGTTGACCACGGCTCAGGAGATGCTCCGGTCGCGGCGCCGCTACCTGGCGGTGGAGGTGGAGGGCAGCCGCCACGACATGGGTAACCCGGCGGGCCTGGTGGAGACGCAGCGGGCGCTGGCAGCCGTGCGAGGCTGGTGAGAGCCTAACCTCCGACCCCGGTCCGAGGTCTGGCGTCTGCAGTCTGTAGTCTGAGGTCTGTCCTAACCATGCGCGTTCTCATCTTTGGCGCCGGTGGTGTGGGAGTCGGCTTCATGGGCGATCTGCTCAGCCGCGCCTCGGCCGAGATCGTCTTTGCCGACGTCAACAGCGCTCTGGTCGAGTCGCTGAGTCGCCACCGGCAGTACACTATCAACAAAGCGGACCTGGAGAGGGTCAGCCAACTCACCGTATCGGGGGTGCAGGCGCTTGACACCAGCCGGCCCGAAGCCGGCGAGCGCCTAGTCGCCGAATTGTCCGCTGCCGACTTCTGCATCACTTCCGTAGGGGCGCGGGTCCTGCCGACGGTCGGCCAGGCCATCGCCCAGGCGCTCCGGGCCGTCTCCGCTCGCTCGCCTCTGAACTTCCTGTGCTGTGAGAATCATCGGGACGCCGCCGGGCTGCTGCGGCAGGCGGTCTCCGAGGTGCTGGGCGCGGAGCAGGCGGAAGCGCGTTGTGGCTTCGTGAACACGGTAGTGGGGCGCATGTGCCAGAACCTGACCCGCGCCGACCGCGACTTGCCGCCGCTCACGCCCGACCTGGACACGGTCATCCTGGTGGAGGACTACGACCCCTTCCCCGTAGACGCGGGGGCCGTGCGGGGGCCGGTGCCGGCGATGCCCTGCCTGGAGGCAGTCCCAACGGACCGCTTCGTTGCCTACGAGCACCGCAAGCTCTACGGTCACAACGGCGTCCACGCCCTGTTGGGGGTGCTGGGCAAGGCCCGGGGGTACACCTACTTCTACGAGGCCGGGCGGGACGTGGAGTTGGATGCGCTGGCGCGACGAGCGATGTGGGAAGAGGTCGGCGCGGCGCTGGTGCGCGCCCATCCCCAGCACTTTACTGAGCAGTCGATAGACGCTTTCGCCGCCGATCTCTATGCCCGGCTGGTCAATCCCGTCTTCGCCGATGAGATTGAGCGGGGCGCCCGTGACACCCTGCGCATGATCCGCCCGGAGGATGGCCGCCTGGCCGTGGCCGCGCTCTTCGTCGCCGCGCAGGGGATTGAGCCGCGGGCGATGTGCGTCGGCGTTGCCGCCGCCCTGCGCGACAACGGGTTAGGCCTGGAGGGCCTGACGGAGGTTCTGGCCGAGGCCGACCCGCAGGCGGCAGCTCTGGTGAGGGACCTGGTGGTGGCAGAACTGAGGAGTGCTTCTGATCCTGTTTAGAGGTGAACGATTCATGCCCGATCTGTGGGAACCGAACTTCGACCGACTACTGACTGTCCTGCGCCGGGAGGGAGAACCGGACCGTGTACCCTTCGTCGAACTCATCATTGATATGGGCCTCGGCGAGATCGTGTTGGGCCGGCCCATGCCAACGGAACCGGGCGACGAGCAGTGTCGCTACCGCATAGAGTTTATGCTCAAGCTGGGGTATGACTACGTGCCTGGCGGGCACAGCTTCTACTTCCCCCGCGAGGAGGGCTTAGCTCGTCTGGCCGAGGACACCTCCCCGGAGCGGAATCGTGGGCAGCGCGGCTGGCGCAATGAAAGTCGCGGGATCATCTCCTCCTGGGAAGACTTCGAGCGCTATCCCTGGCCCGATGCGGCTCAGATCAGTTGCGAAGACTTGGAGCGCCTGGGGGAGATGCTCCCGGAGGGCATGAAGGCGACCACTACCCTACCCAACGGTCCCCTGGAGAACTTGGTGGACCTAATGGGCTACGAGCCACTCTGCTTTGCCCTGGTCGAGCAGCCCGATCTGGTGCAGGCCGTTGCCGACCGTATCGGCCAGGGCGAACTTGACCTGTTCAAGCGCCTGGCCCAGTATGACTTCGTCGGCGCCATGTGGATTAACGATGACCTGGGCTTCAAGACGCAGACCATGATCTCGCCCCAGTACCTGCGCCAGTACATCTTTCCCTGGCACCGGCGCATGGTCGAGGTCGCCCATGCTGCGGGCAAGCCGGTGATGCTGCATGCCTGCGGGAATCTCAGCGAGGTCATGGACGACCTCATTGACGACGTGGGCCTGGACGCCAAACATTCCTTCGAGGACGTCATCCAGCCGGTTGCCGACTTCAAGCGCCAGTATGGCGACCGGATCACACCGCTGGGCGGGATTGACGTGGACCGCCTGACCCGTGACTCGGAGGAGGACCTGCGCCGCCACGTCCGAAAGGTCATCGAGCAGTGCGCTCCCGGCGGCGGCTGGGCCCTGGGGTCGGGCAACAGCATCGCCAACTACATCCCGGCTTGCAATTACCTGGCGATGCTGGACGAGGGGCGCAAAGTAGGAGTGTATGGGCATTGATGATTGGTGAGTGATGGTTGATGAAGGGGCAGGGGACGGCCACCTCCGCTTTCCAACTCAGCATTCATTGCCCCTAGTGCATCAACTCTGACCGGGGAGGTGTCGAGTATGGACCAGTACCTGATGTTCATCAATGGCGAGCGGCGCCCGAGTGAGAGCGGCAAGACGATGGCGGTGATCAACCCGGCCACTGAGGAGCCGCTGGCGCATATCCCGGCCGGGACGCCGGCCGATGTGGATCGCGCAGTGGCCGCGGCCAAAGCTGCCTTCGACACCGAGGTCTGGAGTGGGCAGCCTCCGGCCTCCCGCGGAGAGGCTTTGCTCAAACTGGCCGATGCGCTCCAGGCGCATGCCGAGGAACTCGCTGTCCTCGAGGCCACCGACGTCGGCAAACCTATTGCGGAGAGCCGTGCCTTTGACATCCCCATGGCCATTGACCATCTGCGCTACTACGGGCATCTGGCCGTGGACCTGCTGGGCGAGACTATCCCCGTCGGCGCTCCGGTACTGGACTATACCGTCAAGGAACCGATCGGGGTGGTCGGCGGGATCATCCCCTGGAACTTCCCGCTGGTGCTGGCCTGCCGCAAGCTCGGTCCGGCGCTGGCCGCGGGCAATAGCGTGGTGCTCAAGGCCGCTACCTGGGCTCCGCTTACCACGCTCAAACTGGGCGAGCTCTGCGCCGAGGCCGGGCTGCCCGCCGGGGTGGTCAATGTCCTCTCCGGCAGCGGCCCCTTGGTCGGCGATGCTCTGGTCCGTCACCCGTTCGTGCACAAGGTCAGCTTCACCGGTTCCAGCGAGGTCGGCTGTGGGATCATGGAGTCCTGCGCCGCGCACGCCAAGTCGGTCAGTCTGGAGATGGGCGGCAAGTCCCCGGCTGTCGTCCTCGCCGACGCCGACCTGGAGGGCGCCGTCGCCGGCATCATGTTCGGTGTCTTCCTCAACCAGGGCGAGTGCTGCTGCGCCGCTACGCGCATCCTGGTGGACGAGTCCCTGCACGACGCCTTCACCGAGCAGTTCGTGGCCGCGGCCCAGGCCATCCAGGTCGGCCCGCCGCTCGACGAGGACACGCGCATGGGCCCGCTGGTGACTCATGAGCACTGGAACACCGTCTCTCGCTATGTCCAGTCGGGTCTCGACGAGGGGGCGAAGCTCCTCTGCGGCGGGCCGGACAAGCCGGCCGGGCTGGGCAGAGGCTACTACCTGGCCCCTACGGTCTTCGACGAGGTGACGCCCGGCATGAAGATCTACCGCGAGGAGATCTTCGGCCCGGTGGTGACCATCAGCACCTTCCGCAACAACAACGAGGCCGCGGAAATGGCCAACGACTCGCACTACGGCCTGGCGGCGAGCATCTGGACCACCAACCTGCGCGACGGGCACGTGATGGCCCAGCGGATCAAGGCGGGGACTGTCTGGCTGAACGTGCACAACTTCGTCTTCAGCACCGCCCCCTACGGCGGGTACAAGATGAGCGGGGTAGGTCGCGAGTTGGGCCGCCAGGGCCTGGAGGCCTTCCTGGAGACGAAGAACGTGATGGTCTGGCTGGGCGAGGGGCCGTTTAGCTGGTATTAGGGTAGCGCAGGCTTCCAGGCCTGCGTCAGTGACCGCGAGACCATCGGAACAACGGAGACAGGCGCTTCTGGCGTGGAGAAGAGAAGCGCCTGTCTTCTGCGGGTTGCCCAATGACCTTCCCCGAACTCTTTCTCATCGCCCTCGCTCTCGGCGCGGATGCCTTCTCCGTGGCCGTCGGCGTGGGCGCGTCTCGCACCGACTGGCCCGCTCGCGCCCGGCTGGCGGGTGCTTTCGGCCTCTTCCAGTTCGTCATGCCCATCCTCGGCTGGAACCTGGGCGCGGTGATCCTCCAGTACGTCCAGGCCTATGACCACTGGGTCGCCTTCGGGGTGCTGGTGGCCATCAGCCTGCACATGCTCTGGGAGTCCTTCCGGCCTGAGCGGGAAGGCGACGAGAGCCGCGCCGATCCCACCCGCGGGCTGCTGCTGCTCGGCCTGGCGCTGGCGACGAGCATTGACGCGCTGGCGGTGGGCTTCACCATGGGCAATCTGGACGCCCGCCGCTGGGCCTACGCCGCGATCGTCGGCGCCACCGCCGCCCTGATGACTCTGATCGGCATGCTCATCGGTCACCACGGCAGCCGGCACCTGGGCGAGTGGGCCGAGCGGGCCGGGGCGCTGCTCATGCTCGCCGTGGCCGTGAAGATGCTGGTGATGTAGGGGGAAGCAAGTCGCGGGACGCACGTAGAGGGGTGCAAGAGGACGTAGTAACCGCGGCTGGGACGGCTGTCTGTCGGCATGTGGTGGGATCAGACGTGAAATGGAGGGGCCGCCCGAGGCGTCCGCGCCGAGGCCGGCCCCAGACTTGGCGATTGTCTTGTGGCACTCTCCTTGTCGTCTCCTCAGGGGCCGGACTCCTGGCCTGCCCTACGGTCAGGCCACTCGTGCGGCCCCTCCGGGGAGCTGCCGATAGGCAGGCGTAATGCCCTTGATCGAGGGCAGGAAACCTCCCTCCCACGGCGAACGTCATGAAGACAGTACCCGGGATTCCAGGAGGGGCCGCAGGGGTGGCTGCGGGTCGCGTCGTTGGCGGCTTGCAGACGGGCGCCCTCCGGCCCGCCTCTTCGGGCCCTGGACGGGCACGGACTCTGGCCCAGGGAGGGGTGCATGACTCGGCCTCTGGCCGTCGCGGCGGTTGTCGCCGGGCTGGCGCTCGCGGGCGGCGGGCTGGCCCTGGAGCGCGCCTGTCGCACGAGCGCCCAGGCCAATCGGCAGTGGGCGGAGACCGTGGCGCTGGCGAACGAGCCCCAGTGGCTGTACCTGGGCGAAGGCCGAGCCGTAGCCCGCACCAGCCATCAGATCTACCTCCACCGCCAGGGCTCGCAGCAGGTCGCCTTGGATACGCCCCACTTCATCCTCGGCATGGCCTCAGTGCGTCCTCCCGGCCAAGGGCCGCGGCTGCTGGTGCTGACGGCGGAGCGATACGAGGGTATCCGCTTCTACCGCAGCCATCTGCTCCTGCTTGACCCGGATCGCCCCGAGGCGCTCCGTACCCTTTCGCCCGAGCCCATGTACAACTTCTGGGACCTCTCCGTCGGCGACGTGGACGGCGACGGCGTTGCGGAGGTGGGGCTGTGCACCTGGAGTCGCACGGTCCTAAACCCTCAGGTCGCCAATCGCTTCTTCGTGTACGGCTGGACCGCGGACGGGGACCTGTACCCTCGCTGGCGCGGCAGCCGTCTGTGCCGGCCGTACGTCTGGGCGCGACTGATGGACGTGGCCGGGGACGACCGGGCCGAACTGGTCTCCATCGAGACCGGCCTGGGCGGCGGGCAGATGCTGGTGGCCTATGAGTGGAACCAGTTCGGGTTCTGGGGCCTGGGTGACTCCGCGGAATACCCGAATCTGCAGGTGCTGACGCCTCGGCGCTGCCGGAACGGAGATAAGGTGGTCTGGGCCGTCTGCCACGAGCCCCCGCTCCAGCCGCGCGACCGCGTCTTTGTGCTCCAGGGCAGTAGGTGGCAGGCTTACCGCGGGTTGGCGGAACTCATCAGCCAGAGCGCGCCCTGTCCCTTCCTGCCGCCGGAGACCTTCGGGGAGCACACCTATGTGTCGGGGGCGCCGGCCGGCGCAGGCTGGAACCGCCCCTTGCCGGACGGGCAATGATCGCCGGAGATCAGGAGGAAAGGCTATGAAACACATCGCCTGGGTTGTTGTAGTCGCCTTGATTGTCCCGATGGCGCTAGTGGGCTGCAAGCGCGCGACCAACGAGGGCTCCCTGGTCATGCCGGCCCGTGCTGACGGTGCGGCCGGGCGCTATCAGTTCGCCGCCGAGACCGGCTTCTCCGTGGACCTGGGCAACAAGCCCCAGTTCACCCCGGCGGTCGCCGAGTACAAGATCGCCTCCAACCTCAGCAATGTGGCGAACCTCAAGCAGTTCAGCCAGGACCTCAAGAACGATCATCTGCGCATGCTGGCCAAGCAGGGCTTCGTGGTCGTGCCCGCCGACTGGAAGCAGATGGAGTTCGTCTACGAGCTGAACAACTACGAGCTGGAGCACCTGCCCAGTGTCGCTACGGTGGACTCGGTGCTCCACGCCTTCCACATCTTCTACGACTACGTCCTGCGCACCATTGAGGTCAGCACGCTCTACGAGCGGGCCAGTACCCTCTCGCTCGGCCTGCTGCAGGGCGCGGCGCAGCAGTACACGGAAGCCACGGAGGCCGAGGTCAGGGAGGCCGCTCTGCACAACTACGGCTATGCCCTGGTCCCCGTGCGCCTGCTGGAGATCCCCCCGGATCAGTGGGGCGTGCAGCCCCCGGCCGAGGCCACGGCGCTGGCGGACCAGGAACTGGCGCTCATCAAAGACCACCAGGACTTCAAGGTTTCGCCGACGGTCGAACTCAAGGTGGACTACTCGCAGTTCATCCCCCGCGGCCACTACACCCGCAGCGACAAGCTCAAGCGCTACTTCCTGGCGATGATGTGGTACGGGCTGGTGCCGCAGGCCTTCTACAACAAGGCGGACCCGCCCAAGGTGCAACCTCGCGTCGCCCGGCAGGCGGTGCTGCTCTCCCAACTCATCCTGTACGGCAAGATCGGCGAAGAGCCGTTGGGGAAGGTCTGGGAGGACGTCTACGAGCCCACCGCCTTCCTGGTCGGCTTTGCGGACGATATCACTCCCGATGATATGGGCAAGGCCGTCGCCAAGGTGATCGGCGAGCCGCTGGACATGAAGAAGCTGGTGCCGGAGCAGAGCCTGGTGGACCTGGCCAAGGAGTTGTTGCTCGTCCGGCCACCGGGCATCGTCATGGCCTCGATAACCGGCGATCCTGAACTGCCCGGCATCCCGCAGTTCCGCCTGATGGGGCAGCGCTTTGTCCTGGACTCGTACTTCCTGCAGAACATGGTGAACCCCTACGTCGGCGCCGGGGGCGAGGATCCCAACCATCCGGGCACCTTCAACGTCCGCACCTTCCCCATGGGCCTGGACGTGATGAGCATCCTCGGTTCGCAGCGGGCCTACGACATCGCCGACAAGGTGTACGAGCAGACCAAGTTCAAGAACTATGCCGAGCAGACGGAGAAGCTCCGGCAACAGGTGGCCGCCTATACCGACCAGCAGTGGACCGAGAACGTCTACGTCGGGTGGCTGCATACGCTGAAGCTCCTGATCGAGCCGAAGAGCGAGGGCTACCCGACCTTCATGCGCAGCGAGGCCTGGCTGGACAAGCAACTGAACGCCGCGCTGGGCAGTTGGGCGGAGCTGCGGCACGACACCATCCTCTACGCCAAGCAGTCGGTCGTCGCCGAATGCGGCGGCGGGCCGGAGGAGGAGCCGCCGCCGCCGCCCAAGGGCTACGTCGAGCCGGAGGTGCTGATGTACTGGCGTCTGGGCCTGCTCGCCACGCAACTGCGCGACGGCCTGGTCAAGCGCAATCTGCTGCAGGATGAGTCCATGAAAGACTCCTTTGACGAGCTGATCTCGCTGCTCAAGTTCCTGCAGGAAGTCTCCATCAAGGAGCTCACCAACCAGAAGCTGACCGCCGAGGAGTACGCCACCATCGAGTACTACGGGGACAAGCTGGCGCGGCTCAACCTCTTCGCGCGCAAAGGCCATGAGGGGGACGAGATTACCTCCATGACCGACAAGGATATGGCGGTGGTGGCCGACGTGCACACGGGGCCGATCGCGGCGGCGATGCATGCGCTGGAGGAAGGCGTGGGCCGGGCCAATGAACTGTATGTGATCTACCCCGTGGAGGGACGGCTCCAGATCGGCCGGGGCGCGGTCTTCTCCTACCACGAGTTCACCGTCCCCGTGGACCAGCGCCTGACCGACGAGGAATGGCAGGCCAAACTCGACTCCGGGCAACCGCCCCAGCCACCCAAGTGGACGGCCAGCTTCCTGAGCAAGTACAAGCGCGGAGGGGAGAAGATAGAGTTCGAGGACGTGCAGAGCTTCACTAGCGGAGGATGCTGAGGGGAGCCTCACCCCCCCTGGCCCCCTCGCGGGAGAGGGGGCGGAAAGGGAGGGGAGGCGGCGCGACGGTGTCGGGGTGTAGGGCGCGGGTTCCAGGTGTGTTCAGAAAGGGGCTGTTCTGCTCCGCGTGGGGCGGGCTTCCAGCCCGCCCTCCCAAGAGCAGGCGGCTCCCATGGCGGGCTGGAAGCCCGCCCCACGCGGAAGAGGCCTTAATGAACACAACCCTCCGTGCCATGCCCGGTGCCGACGCCGGGCGTGACCCGTGACAAGCGCAGATGCGGACCGGAGTGGCGACAATCTCCAGAAGCGTGATCGTGAGAGCAAGGGACGGGTGCGTGGCGCTGCTGGCGGTGGTGCTGGTGGGCCTGGCTGGGTGCGCCGAGCGGCAGGTTCGGGCGGGGCAACCGGCGCCCCCACCGGTAGCCCCAACGTCTGCGCCTCCGCGCCCCGCCTCGCCGTCGCTGCCCACGGACAAGTGGGAACTGCGCGTGTACGGGATGAAGACCGCGATCTTTGATGCGAGTCCCGACCGTGCTCCGCGGGCGGATCGGATGGCTCGTGCCGAGAAGGATCTCCTTCAGGACGGCAAGGCTCAAGCCCGCACTGGAGTGGGGCACCTGTTGGACAACACGGCACCAGAGACGCCGAAGCACCTCTTCGCCGCTTTCGTGCTGGCTTACGCCGACCTGGACTACCAGCGGGGGCGGGAGGTGCTGCTCCGGTACCAGCGTGCGTGGGGGGGAGCGAGGAGAAACCAGCGCAGCGTGGACCGGGTGCCGTTGCGCGATCATGACCCGCAGGATGTGTTCTCGATAGGAGGGGAGGACGTTCCCTCGGTTCTTTATGAACTGTACGCCAAGCGCAAGGACCCGCTCATTCTGCGAGAGATGATGGAGGCCAGGCCGTGGTCGGACGCTTCGGGGACGACCTGCCTCGACGGGTCCCTGGAGCGGGCGCTGCGGCTCGATGCGCACGCCTTCCTGGTGGAGTTGTCGTCCCGCGACCGAAAGGTGCAGGAGAAGGTCTGCCGGGGTCTGGGGGCTGACGTCAGCGACCAGATTGCCGAGAAGTCGCGTTCAGCCTTGCAGACGGAGGCCGCCCGGAAGGGCTCCGAATACGCAGCCCTGGCGCGGCAGGCGCTGAAATGGATGGAGGAGGAGCGGAAGAGGTGGAGCCGGCCGCAGGGGCAGTAGCCAGAGCGCACTCCGCGCGAACGTCCCGCGTGAGCCAGTTCACCCCCGGGCTGCTCCTGTGCCTTGTCTTGGTCTCCGGGTGCTCGCGCCCTGACCAGACCCTCACCCTCACTTGCGTCGGCGACGTGATGCTGGGCCGGGGCGTTGCGCGGATTTGCGCGGAGAAGGGCCCGGATTATCCCTTTGCGCAGGTCGCCCCGCTGTTGCGGGAGGCGGACCTCACCTTTGGTAACCTCGAGTCGCCCCTCACCGACCGGCCCACCCGCTTCCCTCGCGTCAATGCCCTGCGCGGCTCGCCGGAGATGGCCCCGGCGCTGCGTCGGGCGGGGTTTGACGTGCTGAGCCTCGCCAACAACCATGCCATTGACTACGGCCGGCCCGGCCTGGCCCAGACGCGGGCGCTGCTGAAGAATGCGGGGATCGTCTCCGTCGGCGCGGGGGCGACCCTGGCCGAGGCAGAGCACGGCGCGGTTGTTGCGGTGCGCGGCCTCCCCGTCGGCTTCCTGGCTCTCAGCAACTTCCCCTACACGGACTTTGTCCATGACCCCGCGCGGGAGAGCCTCGCGATGCTCAGCGAGGAAGCCCTGCGGCGCACTGTCCCTCCTCTGGCTCGGCGCTGTTCAGTGCTGGTGGTATCGTTCCACTGGGGCCGGGAAGGGGTTCGGACGGTGACGGAGGACGAGTGCCGCCTGGCGCGCCTGGCTGTAGACCTGGGGGGGGACCTGGTCGTCGGTCACCACGCGCACGTGCGGGGCGAGATTGAGGAGCACCGGGGCCGACTGATCGCCTACTGCCTGGGGAACCTGGTGTTCGATAGGGATAGCTATGGAGGGAACGAGGGGTACGTGCTGCAGTGTCGGTACGGGGAGAGCGGCAGGCTGGTGGGGTACAACGTGGTGCCGGTAGAGGTGGTGGAGGGGCAGGCGAGGGCCGCACCATGACCGTCTGTTGGCCGCGGCGGCGGGCGAGACGCTCGTCGTACCGCAGGCGGGCTGGAAGCCCGCCCCACGCGGATGGAGGATTAGTCCATGAAGATCGCTTTCCTTGGTGGCGGTGCGTTGCGCTTGCTCGCTACGGTGGACGCGCTGCTGTCGGCGCCGGAGTCCCCCGCGGAGTTGAACCTGGTCTTTCAGGACCTGGATCCGACGCGCGCCGGGACCGTCGCGGCTCTGGCCCGCAAAATGCCCTCGGCCGAAGGCCGGCGGCTGGAGGCGCTGGGGACCCGGGACCTTGACGCAGCCCTCGATGGGGCTGACTTCGTCTATCTGTGTATCCGCGTAGGCGGCGTGGAGGCCCTGGAGCGGGACAAGCGGATCGCGGCCCACTGGGGCTACCACGGCCATGACGACTTCGGCCCCAGTGCCGTCATGCTCACGGCCCGGACCGTACCTGTGGTGCTCCGCATTGCCCAGCGCATGGCCGCGCTCTGCTCCCGAGCCTGGCTCCTGGTCTTCACCAATCCGGTCACCACGCTGGTGGACGCTCTACACCGCTACACCGGGATCCGCGCGCTGGGTCTGTGTCCTGGGGTGTACAACTTTGCCTGGGATATGGACCACCTCTTCGGCATCGGGGTCCCGAATCCCGAGCTGCGCTACCGGGGCGCCGGGCTGAATCACCTCTCCTGGGTAACCCCGGATGCGACATACCAGGGTCGGCTGGTGACCGATCTCATCCGCGAGGCCTGGGAGGACCTGCCCACTCGTCCGGGCGCGGCCCGCTGCAACTGGGAGATGGGAGCGCAGCTGTTTGAGCTGTATGGGGCGCTGCCCCTCAACAACGGCCATCAGCACCACTACTTCTTCCACGACCGGCTGGCGGGGGCGATGCGGGAGTATTTCGAGCGCACCCCGATCAGCGAGCAGCGTTCCGCGCGTCAGCAGCAGGCCGCTGCCGAGGCCGCCGCGCTGGCGGCGCAGGAGAGCATCCCCGATTTCTGGGCGCAGCCGGCACTGGAGGGCTGCGCTCCCTCGCCCCTGGGCGACCTCGGGGCGCAGGTGATCCTGGCCCTGGGGCGATCTGAGCCCACGGAGCTGGCCGTCACCTATCCCAACGCCGGCCACGCCGTGGGCGTGCCCGCGGACCATCCCGCGGAGGCCCATGCGCTGGTGAGCGCCGCAGGCGTCAGGCCGCTGCACGTGGACGCGGTGCCTGGCGCCCTCTGGGGGCTGTACCAGGCCCTTGCCGAGCACCAGCGGTTGACGGTGGAGGCGACGGTTCGGGGCGACCGCCGCCGGTTAGAGCGCGCGCTCCTGGCCGAGCCGACCATCCGCTCGTGGGAACGGGCTCGGCCGATGTTTGCGGAACTGTGGCAGGCGGGAGTAGAGGCCGGGGAGATAGCGCCGGAGGGGGGCACGTCGCTCTAACGGAAGGGATTCCCTCTGTCGCTCACGAACTCTGTGGTTGACTGACTATCATGTGCCGAGGTGGTGTTCGTGCTCGACGAGAAGATCAGCGGCTCTTACCTGCGGGACTTGAGGTGGACCCCCCAGACGCCAGCGGCTAACCAGCAGGCCCGCCACCGACTACAGGAGCAGGTTAGAAGTCACTCCTTCTTCTCTGCGCCGGTGCACACCGTTCATGCCGATCTGGAAGTGGGCCTGTATCCGGCAAACGACCATGCCCTGGCCTGGTACCAGCTCCGGTCGCTGGACGGCCCCTGGCCGGGGGGAGACTACGTGCTGCAGTCTCTACAGTTCACCTTTGACCCCGGCAGCCTGGGAGGGCGCATTGACATCGAGATGCTGCCGGCTGAGTTGCACGGCCTCCCTGCCTGGAAGCGCCGTTGGGGGCTGGGGTTCCCCACCGGAACACTCGTGCGCCGCTTCCCCCTCCTGGCGGGCGAGTACGACTTCCGCGTCAAGGTGCGCGGCTCTCACCGGGGCGGACCGCCTGTGGAAGAGGAGGTCACCCTCGGTCTGGTCAGCGTCCCCGGCGGGCTGTCTTGGCCGGGCTATGGCCCAGTCAACGACCTGCTGGTGCGATGGGCCAGCTGGGAGACCTACGGAGAGACGCCACCCCCCAGCTTGCAGGTGCGGCCTTTGCGTGCTGCCCCCGATTGGCTGGAGCCCTACTTCGCGGCGCTGGACCAGGCGATTGAGCACGTGCGCCGCTGGCACTTCTGCCCCAATACCACCGAGAACTGGTACTACCGGCGCACTCCGGTCGAGGGGTACCTCTGGAATGAGCGCTACCTCGGCTTCTATCTCAATGCCTTCGTTCCTGCCTATCTGCTCACGGGTGAACCGCGCTACCTGCAGATGGTGGAGTACCTGTACAACACGCTTCTGCATAACCTGGTCCCCGCCTTCTGGGGTGGGGTGACTTCGGCGCAGTCCGGGGCCGATACGGGCGATAATCTCCTGCACATAGGCATCCTCGCCCGGGCCGTACTACGGCTGGCGCGGGCGTTCGGCAACCCGGAGCTGGCCCGCCCGCTCTACGAGGTCTATGCAGCTTGGCCCCGCGACGAGGAGCACGGACGGCGCTTCATCAACGTTGTCTTCCCTGACCGGACTGAGCAGCGCCGGCCCTTTGTCTACAATCAGGTCATGTCCTCGGTGGCGGCGGCCTGGCCGCTAGGGCAAATGTTCGGCGACGCAGAGCTGCGCGACACGGCCGAGCGGATGTGGCTCCAGGGCATGCGTCCTGGCTGGCAGGAAGAGGGCTACTGGTTCTACACCGAGGACGCCGAGGTGGTCACCCAGCACTACGATCTGGTCATGAAGTCGGATGCCTCCCTGTGGCTGGAGTATGAGCGCTGGGCGCAGGACGATGACTACCGCGAGGTCATGCGCCGCTCCATGAGCTTTGCCCTGCAGCACTACGCCCGGCCGGTCTCGGACATGCTGGTCTGGCAGCCCTTTTACGCTGGTAAGTTCGAGACGTCGCTGGCTCTGGGCAAGGCGGGGATGGCGCTGGAGATCATGCACCGGCTACACGGGGCGGGCTTTGACCAGTTCGACGGGGCGGCCCGCAAGACCGCCAATTTCATCGAGCGGATGCGCGACAAGGCGCTGGACACCAGGGACATGTGGCCGTGCTCCTGGTTCTCCTGCCACGTGATCGCTCCGCTGCTGGAAGCAGTCCTGGCAGGAATAGTCAGTGAATGATCAGCGGGGAGGATCCGTAGGCCTGGCAATCGCCGAGTCGGAGTGCGGCAGGCAGTCTCGCCCGTCTGACTGGGCCGCTGCTGATGGAGGCTAGGCATGAGTCACTTGTTCGCGACCAAGCCCCTGCAGATGCTCCTGGAGGAGATGGAAGGGCATCATCGCCTGCGTCGTGTGCTGGGCGCCGGGTCCCTCACCGCGCTGGGGATCGGCTGCATCATCGGGGCTGGCATCTTCGTGGTCACCGGCAAAGCGGCGCACCAGCTGGCCGGGCCCGCCATCATCGTCTCCTTCGTAGTCGCGGCTGTCGCCTGCATCTTCGCGGCGCTGTGCTATGCCGAGTTCGCGGCCATGGTGCCGGTAGCAGGTTCGGCGTATACCTATGCCTATGCTACCATGGGCGAGTTGTTCGCCTGGATCATCGGCTGGGACCTGGTTCTGGAGTACACCGTTGCCTCGGCGGCGGTGGCCAGCGGCTGGTCCCACTACTTCCTCAGCTTCCTGGACTCGGTAGGCGTGCACTTGCCCCAAGTGATCGCCAGAACCCCGGTGGTCCTGGGCAAGACCGGGCACCTGGAGCTGACGGGGGCACTATTGGACCTGCCTGCAGCGGTGATTGTGGGGATTCTCACGGTGATCCTGGTGCTGGGGATCCGGGAGAGTGCCCGCTTCAACGCCGTAATGGTGGCTATCAAGCTGGCCGTGGTGGGTATGGTCATCGCTGTCGGCGCCTGGTACGTCAACCCGGCTCACTGGAGCCCGTTCGCGCCCTACGGCTGGGGCGGATTGACCCTCTTCGGCCACGCGGTGTGGGGACGGACCAACGAGGCAGGGGCGCCGTTGGGCATGCTGGCCGGGGCGGCGCTGGTCTTCTTCGCCAACATCGGCTTCGACGCGGTCTCCACCCATGCTGAGGAGGCGCGCAACCCGCAGCGTGACGTTCCTATCGGCATCATCGCTTCCTTGCTCATCTGTTCGGCGCTGTACGTAGCCGTTTCCGCCGTGCTGACGGGCATGCTCCCCTACAATCAGATCAGCCTGGAGGCGCCCGTCTCAGAGGCCTTCAAGTCGGTGGGGCTTACCTGGGCGCAGTTCGTAGTAGCCGGGGGAGCTTTCGCGGGAATCACCTCCGTGCTCATGGTGCTCATGCTGAGTCAGCCGCGGGTGCTGCTGGCTATCTCCCGCGACGGCCTGCTGCCCCGGTCCTTCTTCGCAGCGGTTCATCCGCGCTTCCGTACCCCCTGGAAGACGACTATACTGACGGGAGTGGTGGTGGCGGCGGGTTCCAGCTTGCTGCCGTTGGATGCCCTGGCCGAGCTGGTTAACATCGGGACGCTGCTGGCGATGGTTATGGTCTGCTCCTCTGTGCTGATCATGCGCCGCACCCACCCGGACGCGCACCGGCCTTTCCGAGTGCCCTGGTCACCACTGCTGCCGGCTCTGGGGATTCTGCTCTGTCTGGGGCTGATGCTCTCCCTGCCAGCCACCAACTGGCTGCGGCTCTTTGTCTGGTTAGCGGCGGGGCTGGTAATCTACTTTGCCTACGGACGCCACCACAGCGTACTCGCCAAGCAGCGTGCCGGCACGCTGACCGCGGAGGAACTGGCGGAGGCTCGCCTGCCTCAGGCCGAGTGCAACCTGCGCGAGGAGCGGGAAGAGTAGCCGGGCGGCGTGGTATAATGGAGTTGGAGATGCGCATCTATGGACGCGACTATCGAGGCGAAGATCCAGGAGATGGTCCGCCGCATCGTGGAGGCGGTGGATCCGGACAAGATCATTCTCTTCGGGAGCCACAAGCACGGCATGGCGCGGTGGTAGGCGACTCTGCTTCTTTCACCACGTCCTCTCCGGCACATAGCCCTCCTTGTGGTCCAACCAAACGCGCATCCAGTCTAGGAATTCCACATAAGCCCTCTCCCGCTGCTGGGGCGGAGCCACGACTGCCACGAAGCTGTCCCCGGTGTACCAGCCCTTTTCATGGTGGCTGACAATCCCCTGGTGGGGAAGCGGAGCGAGCCCAACGCGCTCGAACTCCCGCTGCGTCCAGGAGTTCTCCTCTGGACTACCGATCAGAAGGAGATTGTTCTGAGCGGCCTCCTCCGGCGTCAGGTCGGCGGCTAGCTTGATGGGGATCACCACCGGCTCGGCCGCCATCGGCCAGTCGCGGATGACCTCCTGGACCTTCTCGGCGAACCAGCGATCCCGCTCGGTGGGAGTCTCCGGGAGGACGATCGCGCAGTTGGGCTCCGCCGGGAGTTCCCGGGCGGGCTTCATCAGCGCCCGGTAAGGAATCTCCCCCGCCGGCACCGGCCGCCGGAGGAAAAAGTGCCGCGAGCAGTGCCAGGGAAAGACGCGGGCCTCTCGGTTGACGCGCTCCTGGACTTCGCGGGCGCGGTCTCGAATCGCCGGCGGCGCCAGCAGCAGAATCCGCACCTGGCCCGGCGGCAGCGCCAGCGTCAGGCGGCCCTCCTCCAGCGCGAGCTCGGCGAGCGTCCGCAACTCCAGGCAACCGGTTCCTGCGGGCAGCCGGCCCAGATTGACCTGCACCGCTTGCGGCTGCGCCAGGTCGTTGTTGATCAGGACGACCACCTGTATGCCGCGCTGGGGCGGATCGGATTCGAGCCGGTAAGCCTCCACCTGCGGGTTGTCGCAGTCCACCGCCCGGTGGACACCGGCGTGCTCCAGGAAGTTGGCGGTTAGTTGCGCGCGGGTGGTGGTGTAAGAGCCCTGGTGCAGGCCGTTGAACAAGGCCCGCCCATCGTCGCTCAGCGTCACACAGGCCTCCTCGGGCTTGCCGATCTCCCGCAGATTCCCCAGCGCCTTGGCCGCCGTCGGCTGGACGAGGACCGCAGCGTCCTCGCGCAGGATTCCGTCCTCCCAGTAGGCCTTCACTCCCTGCCAGAGCGGCGACTCCGGATCGGTCCGCTCGCAGACCAGGATGCCCTTGACCTGCTCCGCTTTGGCGGAGAAGGGGGACTTCGGGTCAATCTCGCGGGTCAGGTTCGTCCCTTGCACCGCCCGCGAGAAGCGCGCGCCGAAGAGCTTCTCGAAGGTCTCGTTCTCCGGCTGGGTCAGGGACCAGGTCAGCGCGGAGTAGTTGCTCAGCACATAGCCTCCGGCCCGCCGGAACTCGACAATCTTGGCCATGACCTCCCAGGGGATCCGCTCCCCGTTGACAATCAGCACCCGGTAGTCCTGGAGCGCGCCGCCGATGATCAGATCGCGGTCCAGGTAGTGGAGCGGGTAGCCCAGCTTGGTCAGGGAAACGTACAGGTTCTGCACGTCGTTGAGCGCCGGGAAGGACTCCTCCCCCCGGTACAGGGCCACCTCCGGCCGGTGCGTGAGCAGGCCGTCGAAGAGCCACTTCTGCGCGCCCATGGTGTGCGCCCACCAACTGTGCGCCTCCAGGCAGCCGGGGTGCTCGCGGGGCGAGACCTGATAGTCGGCGAACTCCAGCTTGCCGTAAGGGTCAAAGTCAATCTGGTAGATGGCTCGCCAGCGGCTAATCTGCCCGCAGATGCGCGCCAGGAAGCGATCGTACAGGTACGGGTCGGTATTGGCGTCGGTGAGATACAGGCCGCAGAAGTAAGAGACGGCGAGCTTGTTCGGGTCGCGGCGGGTCCAGTAGTCGCCGGTGTAGAGTTGCGTCAGCGTGAAGGCGTAGTGGTACAGGAAGGGCTGTTTCTCCAGAAAGCGGCTGGGCATCGTCTCGGTACAAAACTGCCAGATGCCCAGCCGGTCGGCGAGGTCAAGGTAGAAATCGCGCCAGGCGTTGTCCTCCAGCCAGCGCAGCCAGAGGAACTGTAGGAAGGGGTACTGGTAACGCTCCTCGGTGAGCCGGCGGAATTCAGCCTCATCGGGGAGGGCTTCCGCCCAGGTCCGGTAGCGGGTGCCGCACTGGCGATTCATGGTCTTGCCGTCGCGGTTGCTGTCGGTGGCGGGCGTAGCGTCGCCGTACCATTCCTGCAGCCACTTGCGGAAGGCGGCCCGGTCGTGCTCGCAGTAGTGGCGGTTCAGATGCTGGGCGCTGCTGAAGGGGTGCTCTTTCTCGAAGTTGAGGACCGGTCGGCCTTGCACCCGCAGACAGCGCTCGGCATAGGTATCCCGCACCTGGCGCAGCACCTCCAACTCGTGCGGCTTGAGCAGGGGGTTGTTGTAGCAGCCCCAGGGTCCGTACGGGCTGGGTTCGGGGTAGCGCTTGCCGTAGACATCATCCACCCACAGCCACCAGGGGGTGAGGACCGTGTTGGGGTACTCCAGCCAGTGCCTGGTCCAGTCGTGCCGCAGGCCCCAGCCGACATCGGTGGAGATGGTTACCGGAACGGAGAGGTTGACGCCCATGCGATGAAGGGTGTCCATGAAAACGGGACTGCGGACGTCTCGCCAGGGGGTATCGAAGGGGTCAATCTCGCCGTAGGTGAACAGGAACAGGAAGTCCCCCCAGTTGTCGGGGGGAACGGCCTGAGAGGAAGGGGAGGCGAGGCAGAGCAGAGCTAGCCCGACCATGCCTGCGGCGGGAATGCGCACGAGCAGCACCTCCTGGGGGGTATCCGCTGGATTATAGCGGCTTCCCCCGGCCGGCGCAAAGGCCGTTCCGGGGCGCACCTCGGAGGAGCCGCGCGCCCTAGTGAAAGAAGCGGCGCCCCTCCCGCGTTGGAAGGAGGGGCGCCGTAACTCACGCCACCGCACTCGCCGCAACTAGCTGACCTCGATCTTCTTGCCGCCTTTGGCCTTCTCGGTCTTGTTGGCAGTGATGGTCAGGATCCCTTCCTCGAGCTTGGCGCTGACCGAGTCCGGGTCAACGTCCACAGGCCAGGGGACCATGCGGTGGAAGGCCCCCCGCCGAATCTCCCGGCGGTAGTAGCCATCTTCCTTCACTTCCTCTTCCTGTTTCGTTTCCCCGTGGATGGTAACGCCCTCGTCGGTGGCGCTGACCTCGATGTCTTCTTTCTTCACGCCCGGGACGCCCGCTTTGACGACGACTTGGTTCTCCTGCTCATAGACGTCAACCGCGGGACCCCACTCGAACTCCGCGCCCTGCAGCATTGCCCAGGGCATCCGAGCCATGTCCCGGAACATGCGATCCATCTCGTCTACTACCGACAGCATTCCTCGTGGTCTTTGCCAGCGAATCAGCGACATAGTCTATACCTCCCTATGCTGAGGTTTATCAGCCTGCGTGCCCGGCGGCGCACAGGCTGTTATGAGAGTTTCCACGAGTATTGACGGCAGGAATCAGGGGTAGGTTCAGTCTCCTCGCACAGGGTAGGAACTGTCGGGCAGCGCCCGGGTAGGGGTGGTTTCAAGCCTGCGCTTCACTCAGGACGTTACAGTAGAGAGCCAACGTCTGGCGACTAATAGCTTCCGGCAGGAAGCGGGCCATAGCCGGAGGCAGGTCGTCGGCGGCGCGGGGCAGGGGAGCGGCAGTCCGCTGCCAGGGCCGGTCCAGGTCCCAGAAATGTCGCGACACCAGGAATTGCTCGAGGCCGGCTAGTCGCCCCGACTCTGTCTCCACGGCTTCCTCAGGTCTTTCGGTGGGAACCAGGTGGAGAGCCCGGAGCAAGGCGACCGCCAGCCCCTCGGGGTCATCAACTGCCACCAGCTGGGCCCCAGGCATTCCCTCCAGTAGTTCCGGCAGCGCTCCGACCCGCCCGGCAATCACCGGCAGCCCGTAGCCCAGGGCTTGCAGGGCCTCCAGGTGTGCGCCCCCGGCGTCGTCCAGTAGGGCCAGAGTGTTAAGCGTGCTCACCGCTTCCGCCATGCTGCGCGGTCGTCCCAGGAACACGGTCGCCCCGCTGAGACCGAGCTCGTGTGCCAGCCGCTGAGCCTCGGCCTCCTGCGGTCCCGTTCCCAGGAAGACGAACTCTACGTTGGGCAGGGCCTCATGCACCCGGGCGGCCGCCTGGAGCAGCGTCACGTACTCCGAGTCTTCAAAGCTGCTGCGCATGCCCACCACAGCGGCGTGGGACGTGAGGCCCAACCGCCGCCGCGCCAGTCCGGTCTCCGCCCCACCGGGCTTTGCCATGTCGGGCAGGGCCGGGTACACCACGGCTGCCCGCTCGCCGGACGATCCCACCAGCGTCACCAGCGCCCGCTTATCGGCCTGGGAGGACAGAATGAGAGCCGCACCAAGCCCCAGGGTGGAGCGCAGTTCCCTTCGTATCCGCCGGCGGGCGAGAGGGGAGAGGTGGCGAGGCACGTCATACAGAGAGGTCACCAGGGGTGGACGGCGCGGAGCGGACAGGTGCGACAGAGCTCGCGCTGCCAGTCGGTAGGCGGTCAGTCCGTGGGCGTGCACCAGGTCGGTGGGCAAGGTCGCCAACCGGCGAGCCAGTTGCTGCGCCGCCAGCCGTTCAGCCGATGGTTCACTCGTCTCAGGCCAGGGCAGCAGGCTCCAGCGTATGCCCAGCCGTCGCAGTCGTTCCTGCAAGCGCTGGTTCAGCCGTCCCGCTACCCGCACTGTCTGGCCGAGAGCAACTAGACCCGCCGCCAGGGAGAGAACGCTTTCCCCCAGGCGCGGGTCTTCCAGATCGGCAAGCTGTAGAATGGACAGTCCAGGCTGTTGCGGCACTACGCCCACCCCGGCCTTGGTCCGCACTCCGGGCCCGGCCTAACCTGGCCGGTAGTAGGCTCCGCTCCAGCCCTGTCCCTTGAGGTAGTCCTGGACGTGGTTGATGCGGCTGTCGTCCCCCGGGTGCGTGGCGAACATGATCTCAAAGTTGCTCGGCTCTCGGCCCTGCAGTTCCTGGAACTTGCGCAGCACCCCGATGGCTGCGGTGGGGTCATAGCCGGCCGCGTGGCTGTAGACCAGGCCATAGCGGTCCGATTCAAACTCCTGGTCCCGGCTGTAACTGAGCAGCATCAGGCCGGCCACGGCCCCCGCGATCTGCGGGGCATCGCCCTTGTTGAGCACCAGGGCGATGATGGCCTCGTAGCCCAGCTGGCGCTCCACGCGCTTGACCGCGTGCTGCCGGGCGACGTGCGCCGCTTCGTGAGCCAGTACCCACGCCAGCTTATCCCGGTCGCGGTTGAAAGTGTTGATTAGTCCCCGAAAGAGGTAGAGGCGCCCGCCCGGGAAGGCCACCGCGTTGACCTGCTTGTTGGCCAGCACCCGCACGTCATAGGGATACTCCGGCGGCTGAGCGGCTGCAGTAATGCGACGCGCAATCTGCTGGATTTCGGCATCGAGGGCCGCGTCCCGGTCGCGCCCGCCGTTCTCACGCTCAAACTGATCGGCGGCCTCGCGCCCCATCTGGATTTCCTGGCTGCGGCTGATCACACGGCCGCCGCCGCAGCCGCTCAGCAGGGCGGCTGCCAGGCATACAAGGCACAGCAGGGACATCCAGCGCATGGTCGCACCTCCTGGAATAGTCGCTACGCGGACATTATGGGGCGCAAGGGGGAAGGGTGTCAAACCCTGTTCAGCTATGGGGTGTGTCCCCTTGCTTACGAACGCCTCGCCGTGGCGTCCGCACCGGAGCCCCGCCGGGGGCCGACGTAGGGGCCGCGTCGAACCGGGGTTGCGGAGCAGGCCCGGAGAGGCTGGCCCCCGACGAGACGACTGTCTCGTAGGGCTCTCCTTGTGGTTACATCAGGGGTCGGCCTCTCGTCCCGCGATTGACGTCGCGGTACGCTCGACACGGCCTCCCCGTCTCCCGTCCGGCTCCCTCCCCTCCCGACAAGCGGGCGTCACGCGGGGAGGCTCGCCTCCGCTTTCCTGTTCGTTGCTGCGAAGATTTCCGTCTCAGAGGTTGGGCTTCGGCGAGGAAGATAGTATAATAGAGCGGCACGGGAAGGGCGGCGCTGCGTCTGGGGAACGCGGTGCCTCCCCCGCCCTCCCCGGGCTATCAACTTACGGGGCCGTGCTTAACGCCCGGCCCGGTGCTTGCACGCTTCCGCACCAGGAGCCACCTATGCGCACCCTGCGAGCTGTCTTCACACTCTCCTTCGCGGTCCTGCTCGGGACGGGGCTGGCCCCTCGCGCCGGCGCCCAGGTGATCGGCCCTGACTATGTAGTCAGTCCTGGTGATGCTCTGGAAGTGCAAGTCTTCGGCGAGGCCGACCTCTCCAAGACCTATCCGGTCGGTCCTGCCGGCAGCATCGTTGTTCCCATCGTCGGGCAGGTCACCGTCGCCGATTTGACTCTTGCTCAGACCCAGGCGGTGCTTACCCAGAAGCTCCGTACCGTCCTGCGCTCCCCTCGCGTTACCGTCGGGCTCAACGAGATCGCGTCGGTGCGCAAGATCTACGTGCTGGGCTATGTGGCTACTCAAGGTCCGGTCGCGCTGTCGTTCGGAGCCACCGTCTTGGATGCGTTAGCCGCGGCCGGCGCTGTAGACAACAGCGACCTGCGGCACGTCCAGCTTACTCATCCCGGCAAGCCGCCGCTCACCCTTGACCTGAGTGGCTTGCGCACCGGCGAAGCGGTGCCCCAGCCGGAGAAGATTCGTTACGGCGACGTCGTCTACGTCCCTCGTCTGGAGGAGCGCATTGCCGTGCTGGGCGAGGTCAAGACGCCCGGCAGTGTCGTGCTGCCCCTGGGCCAGAAAGTTACCGTGCTCGATGCCCTGGCCCGGGTCGGCGGCGGTCTGACCGCGGAGGCCTCTCTGCTGAATGCCATGCTGGTGCACGAGAGCGGGCAGACCACGGCCGTCAACCTGGAGGCGCTCCTCAAGCAGGGTGATGCCAGCCAGAATGTCATGCTGCAGCCGGGCGATACGCTGGTGGTGCAGCAGGCGGCCAATATCTCGGTCGTGGGCGAGGTCGCTCAGCCGCTTTCCTTCCGGAGCACCGAGCAGGTCACCGTGCTGGAAGCGTTGGCCCAGGCCGGCAGCTTCACACCTCAGGCCGATCTGGAGAGAGCCCAGATCGTCTCCGCCTCGGGCCAGGCCCGCAGCGTGAATATCAAAGCGCTCTGGGAGCAGGGAGACCTCTCCCAGAACCTGAAGCTCTCCGCGGGGGACGTGCTGCTTCTGCCCGAGCGGCCGCCGACCAACCTGCTGGTGGTGGGTGCGGTGGCTCGGCCCGGGCAGATGGAGTTGGCCCGCGCTAAGCAGCGGGACCTGTTGCGGCTAGTCACCGCTGCCGGAACCACCCCGCAGTCCGACCTCTCCCGCGTCGCGGTTTACCGAGGCGATCAGCGGATCGTCGTTAACCTCGACGAGGTCATGCAGGGGGCACTGGACAAGAATATCCAGCTGGAGCCCGACGATGTGGTGATGGTACCGGAGAAGTCGGTAGTTTACGTCTTCGGCACGGTACCGCGGCAGGGCAAACTGCCCTGGAGCCCCAAATTGACCCTTTTGGATGCCATCAGTGACGCCGGAGGTCTCGCCCCGCGCGCCAATGAGAACGGTATCGTGCTCCTGCGCGCCGCTCCGGATGGTAAGACCGAAGCCCTCCCGGTTCCCTTCGGCGAGATGAAGAAGGGGCAGGCGCCGGAGAACCTCAGTCTGCAGCCGGGCGACATTATCTACGTTCCCGCCCTGGGCGAGCGCGGGGCAGTCTGGCGCGTGGTACGCGACGTGCTGTGGGCGGCCGGCGTCATTATCGGTCTGACGCGCTAAGCCCGCTTGCCGCCCGGCGTCACCGGTGTCTCGCCTGCAATCGCGGTTCGGAATTCACCCCCAGGGCTGCTTGCTCCATGGCTCCTCCCAATCTGCTCTTCTTTTTCGCCGACCAGCAGCGGTGGGATACTGCCGGCTGCTACGGGCAGCGCCTCCCCGTCACTCCCCACCTGGACCGCATGGCGGCGCAGGGCGTCCGGTTCGAGCACGCTTTCACGTGTCAGCCGGTGTGCGGACCGGCGCGCGCCTGCCTGCAGACCGGCAAGTGGGCCACGGAGACCGGCTGCTTCCGCAACGCGATCGGCCTGCCAACCTCGGAGCGGACGCTGGCGCACTGGCTGCGCGAGGGCGGCTACGAGGTGGGCTACCTGGGCAAATGGCATCTGGCCTCCACGCGCGGGCTGGGCAGTCCCGACGTCAGTTTCGAAAGTGCTCCTGTCCCCCCGGAGTACCGCGGGGGTTACGAGGACTTCTGGCTGGCCTCCGATGTGCTGGAGTTCACTTCCCACAGCTACGACGGCTACATGTTCGATGCGCAGATGCGCCGGCGTGACTTCCCCTCAGGGCGCTATCGGGCTGATGTCCTGGGCGACTGGGCGATTGAGTACCTGCGGACCCGGCGCGGCGACCGCCCCTTCTTCCTCTTCCTGTCCTTCATCGAGCCGCACCAGCAGAACGACCACCAGCGTTTCGAGGGGCCGATCGGTTCCCGCGAGCGATTTGCCGACTATGAGGTGCCCGGTGACCTGGCGGGCCGGGAGGGCGACTGGTCGGAGCAGTTCCCCGACTACCTGGGCTGCTGCGCCGCTGTGGATGAGAACCTAGGCCGGCTGCGTGCCGAGCTGGAGCGGCTGGGGATGAGCGACAACACACTCCTGATCTACACCAGCGACCATGGGTGTCACTTCAGGACGCGTAATGCCGAGTACAAGCGCTCGTGCCACGACGGCTGTATCCGCGTCCCCCTGGTCGCCTGCGGCCCCGGCTTCAGCGGCGGCAGGGTGATTCCGGAGCTGGTGAGTCTGATCGACCTGCCGCCTACTCTGTTGCAGGCGGGCGGAGTCAGCCCGCCGCCGACCATGCGCGGCCGGCCGCTGCAGCGGCTCCTGGCCGGGGCGGGAGACTGGCCGACGGAGGTGTTCCTGCAGATCAGTGAGTCGCAAGTGGGGCGGGCCATCCGGACAGGGCGGTGGAAGTACTCAGTGCGCGCGCCCAGCGACGATCCCCGCGACGGCTGGAATCGTTCGGGGAGCGACAGCTACGTTGAGGAGTACCTCTACGACCTGGAGGCTGACCCGCACGAGTGGACCAACCTCGTGGCCGAACCAGGGCACGCCGAGATCCGGGAGGGATTGAAAGAGACCCTCAAGCAGCGCATGCGCGAGGCGGGAGAAGCCGAACCGCAGATCGGGGGAGCCTAGAGGCGGGTTCCGGGCCGGTGGTGCCTGCGTCTCGCCTGTGCGGGGCCGGGATGTCGCCGCAGGGACAAGTCTTCCGGGAGGAGGCGGGTGAAAAGCCCATCGTATCGAGGTCTGGGAACTGCTGCTAGACGACTCTTGACTGGCCTTCTCTTCCCCGTTTGTGGGGAGTATCCACTGTCCGCGGTAGGGGAGAGGGGGTTCTGTTCTTATCCCTTCCGCCTCGCAAAGCCCTCGTAGTCGGACCACACCACCGCCTCGGCCTGCAGCTGGCGGGCCAGGATTCTCCCCTCATCCACCAGTTCGGGGCGCAGCTCCTCTGCGGTAAGCCACAGCCAGAGCAGCTTACCCTCGGCGGCGGCGGCGGATGCGTACGGCTGTAGTGCCCCTGCGTCGGGCAGCCGGTAGCCCCGACCCTCCGGAGCCATCACCAGCGCCAGCGCTGCGGCCCCCGAGTTGGCAGCCAGGACCCGCCAGTCGTCTGCGCCACTGACATCCGTGGCCGGATCTAGGGGCGCGGGCGGTGCGATCACCGACTGCAGGCGCCGGTCCACCGATTGCACCGCGGCGGCAGCCGCGAGCAAGAAGAGGTTGAGACTCTGGCGACGGAAGTCCAGCACCTCCGTGGTCAGGCTCTGCGGCAGGGGGAATCCCGCTTGGGCGCTGAATAGACGCTGGCAATAGGAGCAGCGGCACGCCCAGACTCCCCGGCTGTGGTAGAAACTGGGGGCATCCCACACAAAGCCGTTGGCCTCTACCATCCAGGCCAGAGTGCGCATGCTGCCGGCGAACCACTCCAGGAAGCGTGGGTCATTGGGGCAGGCGCGGGCGCAACGTCGGCCCCGGCTGTCTACCTGGAGAGTGTGCGCGTGGGTATGCAGGTAGAGACTGGAGATGGCCGGGTCGGGGTCGAGAACCTTGCCGTAACCGGCGGGCGCCAGATACCGTCGCAGACCGGCTCGCGCGGCGGCTCGGCTGAAGTCGGCCAAGCGCTCCGCCTCCCAGCGTACCTCGTCCTCCGGGCAGCCAATTACCAGAAAGTCAACCCCTTGCTCACGTAGCCACGAAGGGGCGATCTCGTCCAGGCGGGCCAAATTCTCGGCCAAGACAATGCCGTTGCGCAGGCGCGGCGCGGAGGTTCGATCCGCAGAGAAGGAGCCTGACCCGGCCACAGAGCCTCACTCCCGATCTCTTCTAGGTGCAGACGCGCTGCCCGGCTATTCTGCAGTCTCTCCGCGGAGTCCTTCTCGACCGGCGCCCGCCTGCGAGGAGGTGCCGGATTTGCTGCGCCTCTCGCATCCCCTCCGGGAGCCAGCTACTTGGCGGGGCGAGCCCCCCATCGGATGTGACCTCCACTTGTCGGCAAGTGGCGGGGCCAGTCGGGAGAAGGGAGGGGCCGCACAAGGAGTCGGCGGCGAGTCCGGCCCCAGAATAGCCGACGGAATCGCAGCGTAGGCGCGGTCGCTTCGCCAGGGGCCGGACTCCTGGCCTGCTCGGCGGTCAGGGCACTCGTGCGGCCTCTCCGGGGAACTGCCGACAAGTAGAGGTCACCCCCAGGAGAGTGTTCGCTACTCTCATCCCCTCTTGACATGCTCATACAAACGTGCTACAAGATAGTCGTCTGTGCCGCCTAGGCAAAGCGCATGCCCAGCCCCGGCCGGGTTACCGCGTCGAAAAACCTAGCAGCAGTCTGGTCCGGCATAGCGTCTACCGACCAACGACTGTTCCCAAGGAGACTGAATATGGCTACCCGAGAACTCAGCCGACGCCGCCGGGAGATCTTCGACTACGTCGTGAAAGCCACCCAGGAACGCGGCTACCCGCCGACCATGCGCGAGATCGCAGCCGCCCTGAACTACAAGTCGCCCTCTACGGTTCTCTACCACCTGCGCAAGCTGGAGGACCTGGGCTACATCGAGCGTGAGCCGGAGCGTAACCGCGCTCTGCGCCCTGCCGGGGAGCACCTGCCGGCTGCTCAGCGCACCCATCTGGTGCCCCTGGTCGGCCGGGTCGCTGCCGGCGTACCGTTGCTGGCTGAGGAGAACCTGGAGGGGTACCTGGCCCTGCCCCAGGACCTTTTCGGCGGTCCGCAGCTCTTCATGCTTAAGGTGCAGGGCGACTCCATGATTGACGCGGGGATATTCGATGGGGACTACGTGATCGTCAACCAGCAGGGCACCGCCGACGATGGCGAGATCGTGGTGGCGCTGCTGGGCGATGAAGCCACGGTCAAGCGCTTCTTCCGCCGGGAGGACTATATCGAGCTGCGCCCGGAGAACCCGACCATGGAGCCGATTCGGGCTACGGAGCTTGCGGTGCTCGGCAAGGTAGTCGGGGTCGTCAGGACGATACGGTAGAACGCGGGGCGGCAGCCGGTTCCGGACCCGAGGCCACTGACTCCAGGACCACCGTCTAGCCGTCTCCTTCGCTTGCTGGGAGCTGCACGTTGAGCCGCCTGAGGACTAGGCAGGTGGCGTCGTCACTGCGAGGGCGGGCCGACCAGCGCCGTGCCGCTTCCAGCACCCGCTCCAGGATTTCCTCCGGCTTGGCCCCCTCGTGCAGCGCCGCCAGCACTACGTTGGCGATGCGCGTCTCCTGGAACTCCTCCCCATACTGGTTGCGCACCTCGCTCAGCCCGTCGGTATAGGCCACCAGCACCTCACCGGGGGCGATTGTCTCGGTCTGCTGCCGGTAGTTGGGCTCCCGCGTCGCGCCGATGACAATGGCCCCGCCCTCTAGAGCTCGCCGCCGGCCCCGCTCGGCCGACAACAGCAGAGGAGGAGGATGGCCGCAGTTGACGAATGTAAACGCGCCGGTGGCGGGGTCGAGGCGGCCGATGAACAGGGCGGCGTAGGTCTCCGGCGCCATCGTCCCGTAGACCTGTCGGTTGACTTGCTCGGCAATGGCCTCCGGTTCCAGCCCCTCCCGGGCGGCCGTGCGGATGTGGGAGATAATCAGGGACAGGTAGATCAGACCGTAAATGCTCTTGCCGGCGATGTCGCCCAGAGAGACCAGGTACTCGCCGCTGTCCAGCCTCTCTAGCATGTACAGGTCTCCCCCCACCACCAGAGCCGGTTCCAGCCGCAGTCCCACCTCCCAGCCGGGGATAGCTGGCGGCTGCGGGGGCAGCATCACATCTTGCAGGGCCCGCGCCAGCAAAATCTCATTACGGATACGCGCCGCCTGCTCCTGTTCTTCCTCCCGCGACTGGACTAGGTAGCCGGCGACCACGGCCACAGTGATTAGGAAGGGAATGCCGACAAAGGGTAGGCCGGTCGTGTCGATGACCAGGTAGCGCAGGAAGGGCATCCCTGCCGCCAGGGTATTGGCCAACACAACTACATAGCCGGCCATAGCGCCCAGCGCCGTGAGCACGGCACCGGGCAGTCGGAACCAGATCGCGCCCTCCAGCACGATGAGGTAATAGACCTGAAATAGCGCGCCCGAGTACTGATCGCCGGCAGAGTAGAGCGCGCCGCTGACCAAGATGACGTCGAGCGGCAGGGAGACCCAGCGCTGCCAGGGCAGCTGGCGCCGGCGGAAGTAATAAAAGAACACCAGGGACGTGAACAGGGAGGCGGCGATGATGATGGCGCGAACCGGCCACTCCTGCCGCATGGGAGTAGGCGAGAGCACCGTTGCGCCCATGAAGGCCACTAGGAAGGCGAGCCGCAGCAGCGCGGAGAACAAATCGGTTTGTTGTTCCAGGAAGCGAGTAGCGGGGCGCGGCGAATCGGACCTCCTACTCCTCAAGGCGGCGTCACCTCCTTCCTCAGCAGTACTCTGCACTCGCCGGCAATTGTACGCTGACAGTCCCCCCTGGTGTCAAGTCGAGAGGGTTCGGGGACTGGCACCTCTACCTGTCGGTGCCTCCGCAAGGGAAACCCGCGAGCGGCCTAGCCGCGGGGCAGGCTGGGAGTCTGACCCCCAAAACCAGGGGGCACCAGCCTGGTCTTCCAGTCGTCAACCATCGGAGGGGATGCGGCAGATAAGAGGGCAGCCGCCATGCCCTGCGCTGGGGCCGGACTCGGCGCCGACGCCCCCCGCGCCTCTGAGCCTCCGACGGACGGAACAGCACTCGCAGGCGGACGAGAACTGCGCTGAATCATGATCCGGGACTTCCCTTACGACGCGCATGTGTGCACTTCGCTCAGCCTGGGGGCTGACGACCCGGCGGAATGTGTGCGCGCGGCGGCGGCCGCCGGTCTGCGCGCGGTAGCCCTGACCGACTACTACGACCAGGAGGAAAGCCAGATCCCGGCGCGTCTGGAGGCCTACGCCCGTGCTGCTCAGGGCCTCGGCGTCCATGTAGTGGCAGGCGCGGAATGCGCTATCCTGGACCCGCAGGGCCGCCTCACCCTCTCCGAGCCCGCCGCTCAGTCGTTTCCCGTGGTCATGGCTCGTCTATCGCCTCTCACCGAGGGGGTGGCGCGGGCAACCCCGGTGCGCCTGGCTGCTCTGCTGGAGAATCTGCTCTCAGCGCTGGCGCGGGCCTGTCGCCGGCCCCATGTCAACGTGCTCGCGGCGCCTTTCAACCTCGGTCGTTTTCCCGCTGCGCTCACTCCAGCTCAGATCCCGGTCTCGCTCCTGGAAGACCTCGCGGGCGTGATGCACGAGGAAGAGGTCGCCTTTGAGCTGAACAACACCATCTGGTCGTGGTATCCCGACGTGCCGCCCAGGGAGTTCCTGGAGGAGTATGCCACCCTGATCCGCACCTTCTCCCGCGAGGGGGTCAAGTTCGTCGCCGGCAGCGAGGCACGGGCGGCGCATGCGGTCGGCAACCTGCGCTTCGTGGATCGGCTGGCGGAGGTGGCGGGACTGGAGAAGTCCCAACTAGTGGATCTGACCCGCCTGCGGGCGGTGAGCTAGAGGTAGTCTCCGGACCGGTGGCACCGGCGTCCTCAAGCGGCCTCCAGCCGGTTCAGACCCGGTCGTCGCCGTGCATCCTACCCGACGGAGGTAACCTTTCATGCCCAAATCTTTCCCTTCCGACTTCCTCTGGGGCTGCGCCACTGCCTCTTACCAGATAGAAGGAGCGCCCCATGATGACGGCAAAGGCGAGTCCATTTGGGATCGCTTCAGTCACACCCCTGGCAAGATCAAGCAGGGGCACACTGGTGATGTGGCCTGCGATCACTACCACCGCTGGCGCGAAGACGTGACCCTGATGCGGGATCTGGGACTGCAGGCCTATCGCTTCTCGATGGCCTGGCCGCGAATCCTCCCCACCGGCTGGGGGCAGGTCAACCGCCCCGGCCTCGACTTCTACAGCCGGCTGGTGGACGCGCTCCTGGAGGCAGAGATCGTGCCCTTTGCTACGCTCTACCATTGGGACCTGCCCCAGGCTCTGCAGGACCGCGGCGGCTGGCCACATCGCGACACCGCCAAAGCCTTTGCGGAGTACGCCGCCGTCTGCTACGAAGCGCTGGGAGATCGCCTGCAGAACTGGGTCACGCTCAACGAGCCCTGGGTGGTGGCCGACCTCGGCTACCGGCAGGGCGTCTTTGCTCCCGGTCGCCAGAGCCTGCCGGAGACCCTGGCGGCGGCGCATCACCTCCATCTCGCCTCCGGCTGGGCCGTGCGCGCCTTCCGCGAGAGTGGCCGTTCCGGACGCATCGGGATCACGCTGAACCTCGCGCCGATTCACCCCCTCACCGACCGCGAGCAGGATATTGCCGCGGCCAACCGCTACGACCAGTGGCTGAACCGCTGGTGGCTGGATCCTATCTTCCGGGGGGCCTATCCCTCAGGAATCCTGGAGGTGCTGGAGCCCAACCTGCCGCAGATAAGCGACGAGGACCTGGTGGTGGCGAGTGCGCCTCTGGACTTCCTGGGGCTAAACTACTACTTCCGTCAGATGGCTGCGCATGCGCCGGACGAGTTCCTGCAGGCGCAGGTCACGCATGGCCCCGGTCCTCGGACCGCCTTCGACTGGGAGGTCTACCCGGAGGGGTACTACGAGATGATGACCCGTCTGGCCCGGGACTACGGCGTACAGAACCTCTTCCTGACCGAAAACGGCGCCGCTTACGACGACGTAGTCTCCCCCGACGGCGAGGTCCATGACCCCGAGCGAATCGCCTATTTGCAGGCGCATCTGGAGCAGGTATGGCGGGCGATCCAGGACGGCGTCCCCGTGCGTGGGTACTTCCTGTGGAGCCTGCTGGACAACTTCGAGTGGGCCTCCGGTTTCACCATCCGCTTCGGTATTGTCTACACCGACTACGAGACCTTGCGGCGAACTCCAAAAGACAGCGCCCGCTGGTACGCCGGGGTGATCGCGAATAATGCCCTGCCCTAGATACTTCCGTGCCGCCTTGCTGTGCTGGTCCATCGCGGTCGCTGCCGGTAGGCTGGCCGGGGCACAGCCGGTGACAGCGCCACCTCTGAACGGCTCCTTTGAGGAATGGGAAGTGCGCACTCCCGCGCCGCCGGGTTGGAGCGCCACCGAGAACCTCTTCCCAGTTGGCTGGGTGGTGGAAGAGCGACCGGGCGAGACCGGTCAGGTGGCCCGGGTGCAGAACCTGCCGGGGCTGGTCGCCTCCCTCGGTGCTCACAGCCTCTATCTGCACGGCCGTCTGCTCTCTACCGCCACTTGTCTCTTGGGGCGGCGCAGCATGGTCCGCTTGTCGCTCTATGCCCGGGGGCAAGGAGGCACGCTCACGGTCCGCCTGCGGCAGTACGGCAATCCGGACGGCCGCGACCTGGACGGTCTGGGTACTCCTTTGCAGGAAACGACCGCCGACGATTGGCAGGAGTTCTCCGCCCTCTTCATGACCGGCAACGCCGGGTATGGCCGCCTGGAGCTGATGGGCAACGGGGTGCAGCTGGATAAGATCGCTCTCACCCCGTTGAGCGCAGGCGGAGACGCCCTCCCGGCCTCGCGGTTCTGCCTCCCCCGGGCAGGCAAGGCTCCGGCGGCGGATGGCGCCTTCACGCCCGACGAATGGGCAGAGGCGCTGACCTTGCTGGGCGGGTTTATGGACTGCAGTACCGGCCTGGCGGTGCGCCGTCAGGGGGACCTGTACCTTGCCGCCGACGAGAAGGCGCTGTACGTATGCGTGCGGGAACCGGGCTTCTGGGGCGGGCTGAAGAACGAGATCAAGCAGCGCGATGGCCCGGTCTACGAGGACGAGTCAGTGGAGATCTGGCTGGATCCTGATCCCGCCGCGGCCGAGAAGGCCAGGCCGCTGTATCAGCTCATCGCTAATCCGGGCGGGGCCATCTTCGACTGTCGGCAGGTCCCCGGCCAGTTCGACACTGCCTGGAACTGCCCCGGCCTGCAAGTGGGGTCCAAGGTTGAGAACGGGTGGTGGACGCTGGAGTTGTCGCTGCCCTGGGAGTCGGTGGCGGTGCAGGTGGGACAGGGATTCGGCCTGAATGTCTGCCGCAATCTGCAGTGGCCCGCACAGCACTGCAACTTGACGGGTCGGCCTTACGGTGACGCAGCGGCCTTCGCTCAGGTTACTCTGGACAAAACCTCCCCTGTCGTCGTCGCCGGCTGGGAGGGAGAGGCCCCGGTGGGGCGGTTGCGCTCCTTCGCGCGGGTGGCCAATCGGTTGACCACCGCCCAGCGCTACACAGCGGGAGCCACGCTGGGCGAAGAACGCAGGCAAGCGGCGCTGGATCTGCTGCCCGGGGGCCAGGGTGAGGTGGTCGTGTCCAGCGGGCCGCAGCCCTTCCGCTCCGGAGAAGTCTCCGCCGAAGTCAAGTCCGGCGCCGGCGAGCTGCTCTTCCACCACCGGGTCCGCTTCAGCCAGGCGGACATGCTGGCGGCGGACGAACCCCGCCGCGCCTCCGCCGCGCGGTACCGGTGGGAGTTCTTCCCCCTCCAGGGTAAGGTCAATCTGCGCGTGTGGAACTACTGGGGCTGGACACCCGAGCAGTTCGCCCAGCGCTGCGGGCGGGCGGAAATTGAGATCAGCCGGGCCGGGCAGACTGTGTGCCGACAAGTCGTGGACCGACCAGCGCTGACCCCCCGGGCTGCGCATTTCACCTTCCCCTTCGCGCCGCCGCAAGACGGGGAGTACCTGGCGCGCGCCCTGCTCTTTGACCGGGACGGCCACTGCCTGGACGTGACCTCCGACTCGTTCGAGAAGCTGCCGGATCCCCCGTGGTTGGGCAACAGCCTGGGCAAGGAACGGACGGTCATCCCTCCTTTCACCCCTCTGGTCGTCAAGGGGCAGACTGTCTCGTGCTGGGGGCGGGAATATGCCCTGCTCGGCAGTGGCCTGCCCGGGCAGATTCGCTCCCAGGAACGGCAGGTGCTGGCCGCACCGGTGGCGCTGGTCCTCGAGGATGCCCAGGGCGCGCAGCGCTACCAGGGCACTCCGGGGGGACTGCGGTTCACTGAGAAGGCGGCCGACCGCGTCAGCTTCGAAGGGCAGATGAGCCTCCCCGATCTCGCCGTCAAGACGGTGGGGACGATGGAGTATGACGGCCAGATTGCCTATCGTCTGGTGCTAACGCCGACTCGGCCGCGCGAGGTGAAACGCCTGTCGCTGGAAATCCCGCTGCCCGGCGTGAAGTACTTCCACAGTTCCGGCAGCGGTCGCCTGCCGCATATCTACATCATGGAGAAACCGGCGCGTGGGTACGTGGACCCGGCTGTTCCGGATTGGACCCCGCAGTCGGCCAGCGCGATTCCTCGGGACCGGGCCCCGGCCTTCTATTTTCCACCGGGGGAGGGGGTCATCTGGTCGAGCGTGGGGATCAAGCAGGATAACATCCGGGGGACCTTCCTTCCGTACTTGTGGGTAGGCAATGCCCGCTGTGGCCTCGGTTGGCTGGCGGACAACGATCGCGGCTGGCTGCATGACGATCTGGCGCCCCTGCAAGAACTGGTGCGGACGGGCGACAGCGTCATCCTGCGACTCAACCTGATCGCCACGCCCACCACTCTGCGCGGCTCTCGGACCATTGAGTTCGCACTGATTGCCACCCCGGTCCGGCCGCGCCTGACCGGCCGGAATGCCGCCTGGCAGATCGGGCCGGTACAGGGCTTCGGCTCGGATATGCGCGACTGCACCTTCGGCGTGGGTTTTCAGGACCCGTACCTCTTGCGGCCCTGGGTGCAGCGTCTGCGCGGCGAGGGCCCGGCCCGCTTGTATGTGGACCCTATCTACCAGGGAGCAGGCGCTCCCGACGCGCGGTATATGCTGCACGAGTGGGAAGATGATCCGCTCTACGAGTTCCCCCTGGAATCGTCGCGTTTCCTGACCCGCACCTACGGCCCCGACCCGCGCAACTACCGGTCGCACCGTGTCAGCCTCCGTCCGAGCCGCAACGACTACCTCGTCTGGTGGATGAATCGCTGGATTGAGGAGATCGGCGAGGACGGACTCTACCTCGACGACACCTTCCCTATGGCGTCGGCCAACTTCCAGCAGCCGGGAGGGGGATATCTCCGGGACGATGGCAGTGTCCAGGGCGGTTTCTGTCTCTCCGCGATGCGCGACTACCTCAAGCGGGTAGCCGTCCTCACGCAGAGCCACCATACGCGGGAGCCTCACATCATCCTGCACATGACCGGGGCGATGGTGCCCGGGGCCTTCTCTTTCGCAGACCTTCACCTGGACGGGGAGAACGATCATCTGCGCACCGGTAAGGACTTCATGGACTACTGGGGCTTTGTGCGGATGGAGGTCTTCGGGGCCGGTGCCTAACACGGCAATCAGGCCTGGCTGCCGCTGCTGGGGTACGGGCCGCTCGACGACGGTAGGAAGAAGGCGATCCGCCAGGCGCACGGGCTGCTGAGCCTGTACGACATGTGGATCTGGACCGATACCTACCACCCTTGGCAGCAGGCGCTCCGGTGGCGAACGCTGGAACAGGAGTTCGGCACCGCCGAAGCCGACTGTCGCTTTGTCGGCTACTGGGAGGACGAGTCGCTCCGTATCCTTCCCTTGCCCGACGGAGTCAAAGCGGGGATCTACCTGCGCCCCCGGCAGGGAGCGCTGGTCTACCTGACTAATCTGCTCCCGACCCCGCAGGCCGTGGCGCTGGACTTTGACCTGGCCGATCTCGGTCTGCCGCAGTACACCGTCACTGACCTGGAGAGTGGGGAAGAGGTTACCGGCGCGCCGCTGACGGTGGCGGGGCATGATTTCCGCCTGGTGGCGGTGAGACCGAAGTAGAGCACGATTAGCACCGAGGTGTTTTGCAGATGACTGACCGCGAACGCTTTCTCCGCTACATGAACTACCAGCCGGTGGATCGCCCGCCGCTACACCTGACCGGCCCCTGGGGCGACACCCTCGAGCGCTGGTACCGCGAAGGTCTGCCTCGTGACGTAGACTACAACCGCTACCTCGGCCTAGCGGTAGAGCCGGTACACATCAGCAATATTAGCGGTGAGACCGGCTTGTGGCCCTGGTTTGAGGAGGAGACCCTGTCCGAGGAGGGCGACTTCCGCATCTTCCGCGACCGGGTCGGCCGCACCGTCCGGGACTTCAAAGGTCACACCTCCATGCCGGAATGGCTCGAGTTCCCGGTCAAGACCCCGGCCGACCTGCAGCGCGTCCTGAACGAGCACTTCGACGTAAGTGACCTCGAACCGCGCTACGGTCCGGAGTGGGAAGAGCGTGTCCGTCAGGCGGCGCAGGGCGAGGGCCTGCTGCTGATTGACGGCGGCTGCTACTATTGGAATCTACGCTCTCTGGCCGGCGTGGACGGGGCTAGCTACCTCCTCTATGACGCCTACGACCTGGTGGATGAGCTCTTCGAGCGCATCAACTACGTGGTGCTCGAAGGCCTCAAGCGCGCTTCGGCCCTCGTGCAGATTGAGCTGGTCGGATTCGGCGAGGATCTAGCTTACAAGAACGGCCCCCTGCTCTCGCCGGCTATGTTCCGTCGGCTCATCCTGCCGCGCTATCGCAAAGTCATGGACCTGGCTCACCAAGGCGGCGTCACTCTCACCTGGTACGACAGCGACGGCGACTTGCGGCAGTTGATCGGCGACTACCTGGAGGTCGGCATCAACGGTCTGGCGCCCTGCGAGGTGGCCGCCGGCATGAGCGCCCCCGAACTCCGGGCGCGCTGGGGCCAGGACCTGCGCCTAATCGGAGCCATTGACAAGCGCGAAATCGCCAAAGGCCCTGCCGCCATTGACGCGGAGATCGAGCGCAACCGCCCCGTGATTGAGGAGGGCGGTTTCCTCCCGGCCATTGACCATTCCATCCCGGCCGACGTGTCGCTGGACAACTACCGCTACTTCCTGGAGAAGATACAGCTGGCGGTGGGAGTCACGGGCTGACCGGGCTCGGCGACCCGAACTCCCTCTCCGGCTCCACATCTTCGCCAGTCGGCAACCCGGCAGGTTGGCTCCGGCCCTGTCCTGGTCTGCCCGATTCCCCTTGCCACTTCCCCTGGCCCGGCGCAACCTAGCCTCCTCTGCCTGAAGGCAAAGGAAGTATCAAGACGAATAGCGAATAGCCCTGGGGGGAAATCCACGGGAGTTCCGCTCGCTCTTATGGTGAGCGGAACTCTGCGCGTGACAGGGGGGGTAGGACCATGGACGAAGCCATCTACCTGCTCCAGGAGAGCGGCACACTGGTGCGGATGGCGCACCGTTCGTGTGATTCGGAGGACGTCCTGCAGACTCTCCTCGCCCATTACCCCGCGCTGCTGGCCGGTGATCAGATTGACCCCACGCGCCCGCGCCGCTGGCTTCTGATCGGTCGTGAGGTGCCTTTGCCGGCGCGGGGGGACGGGGCTGGGCGCTGGGCGGTGGATCACCTGTTCTTGGACCAGGAAGGTGTGCCGACTCTGGTGGAGGTCAAGCGCAGCGCCGATGCACGGCTGCGCCGGGAGGTAGTGGGGCAACTTCTCGACTACGCGGCCCACGCCGTGCATTGCTGGTCGCCCGACTACCTCGCCCGGCTGCTGGAGGAGCGCTGCCGGCGCGAGGGGCTAGAGAGTAAGCGGTTGCTGGCGGAGCTTCTGGAGCGCTGCCATCGTCCCGGTGACTTCTGGGAGAGGGTGCGCAACAACTTGGGGCTGGGACGCGTGCGCCTGGTTTTTGTGGCCGAGAAGGTGCCTCCGGAACTGGCACGGGTGGTGACCTTTCTCAACACCCAGATGCGGCCGGCTCAGGTGCTTGCGGTCGAAGTCCGCCGCTACTGCGGCGAGGGGCTTACCGCTCTGGTCCCTCGGGTGCTGGGCCACAAGCGCGCTTCTGGGTCTCGGCGGCGCCCGCCGGCGGCGCCCAAACAGCCCCCGGTGCCCGCTACCTTCCTCGCTTTGCTCGAAACCCGGCGGGGGGTTTGGGAGGCGGCGGTGGCTCACCGGATTACCGAATGGGCGGCTCGGTCCGGAGTGCGCCTGGTGTGGGAGAAGGGCGGAGCTGAGCAGTTCTGCCGCTTTCTGGTGGGTCCCGAAGACAGCGAAGGTGAACTCTTCTGCCTGTCCACTGCCGGCGAGCTCCGGATCGCCTTTGATTGGTGCGCGGAGCAACGCCCCTTTGACCGGGCTGAGACCCGCCTCGAATTGCGCGCGCGGCTCCATGCTCTGCCTGGAATCCAGCTGCCCGCTGACGTCACAGGCAGCACGGCCGTCCTCTCTCTGGGGGCACTGCTTCCGGAACCTTCCCTCCATGCCTTCCTGGACACGCTAGGCTGGATTCTCCGCCAGACCCGGGGGCAAGTCTCTCTTGCTCGCGCCCCGGCGCGCTCTGCGGCGCCTGGTAGCGGTCGCCGGCACGACCCTCCTGATCTGCAGTTGCCCCTGGCCGAGACACCCCCGCCGTCCTCCACGCTCAGCCGCCCGCCGACTCGAGCCTGAGACGCACCGGGTGTCCATCTGCCGCCAGCCCCAGCATGATCCGCTGAGTGGGACGCCACTGCTGCTCCGCCGACCTGCGCCCCGGCCACCGCGGCCCCTGCGCCCGCTCCGGCCTGAGCAGCGCCGAGCGCAGCCCTGTCACCGGCTCCGCCTTCGGCTGCACCAGGTAGGCCTGCCCGGCCTGGGTGGGAAAGCGCACCTCCCGCTCCTGGCTCTCCCGGCGGAACCCCCCCGGTCCGGTGATCATCAGTGTCCCCGGCCAGGGGTTGACCAACCGGCACTCTTCCCCCCGTTCGCTCTCAATCAGCGCATAGCGCACCTGTCCCTGCGCCACCTCGGAGGTCACCAGGAATCCCGGTAGCGCCCGCAGGCGAAATAGCCCCGTCCACGCCGCCGGCACTGCCGGCCACAGCCGCAACCGCCCGTCATAAGACTGCAAGGCCATCTCGTTCAGGGCCGTGGCCTGCACGCCCGCGGAGTCGAAGTAGGGGCAGTCCACCAGCGTGCCCCCCCAGCGGATAGAGGCGGGGCTGTTCCAGAAGCCTTGCGGCCAGACCTGGTTGGCCTGAGCATGGATGGACATCACGCTCAACACCTCTTCACCCAGACCCAGCCGCGCCGCCCACAGCGCGCTGGGATCCCAGCCGCAGCCGCAGTACGTGCGCCGCTCATAGGTCTTTTGCGCCCTTTCTCGGTCCGGCGAGTCAATCCCCGCCAGCCCCCAGGGGAACAGCAGGTCGCACTCGACCGACTCACAGTTGAACTTTTTCGTCAGGTCATGGGAGGTGTTCTTCTCCGGGTAAAGCTTCTCGATGTACTCATTGTCCGTCGCCGGCGGGTCCGCCAGGCAGAGGCACGGCGCGTAAGACTGGCCGTCCGGCATGAGCGGCAGGTCGGCCAGGTTGTCCAGGAATTCCTGCCACACCGGCCGCTGCTCCGTGTCCAGTCCCAGCCGCTTGCTCTCGCGCAGCAGAATCGGTAACACCGTCTTCAGCCCCACCAGGTCCACGTGCGCGTCCTGCACTCTCCACCAGGTCTCCCGCGCATCGCACGGGTAGATATGGTACTTTCCGTCCGGCCCTTTCTTCGCCCACTGCAGGTAGAACTGCACCGCTTCCTTCAGGAACGGATACGCCTTCTCCCGCAGGAACTTCTCGTCGGCGGTGTACTGAGCGTAGGTGTAGAACTGGTAGGCGCACTCCAGACCGGTGGTCAGGTACAGGAAGGTATACGCATTGCCGTGCTTGTCGCCCGTCCCGTCCAGGGCCATCGTCTCCTGGACCTGCAGGCCGCCCACCTTGAAGAGCTCGCGCGCCCACCGGCGATGTTGGGGCATGGTGTTCCAGTACAGGTCCACGAAGGGTTGCATCAGTTCCAGGTGGTTCCCGGCCAGCAGCGGCCAGAACATCTCCCGCGTGTTCTGGTACCAGTACGACCCGCCCCACGAGCGTGAGTCCTGCTCAATCAGGAAGTTCCCGCCGTTGAACTTGGGGCAGTACGGCCCCCGCGACTGGCACCCCGCCCAGTACGTGTTCAGATACCACAGGTTGGCCATGTAGTCGGCCGTCTGGTCCTGGCTGGTCAGGTACAGGGCCGACTTGCTCCAGAAGCTGGCCCAGTAGGCCTTGTGCTCATCGTAGAGCGCCTGCCGGCCCCGCTTCCGGGCGGCCTCCAGCATCCGGCGGGCATAGAGGAGTGGGTCGCCTTCCCCTTCTTTGACCACCGGACAGGCCAGGTACACCGTGTATTCTGCCGGTCCTCGGTCCCCCAGCGTGAGAGTGATTGCCCCCTCCTGCGCCGGCTGCGCCTCTGCGGTCAGTCCCTCTACGGCAGCCGCCAGTACGGACGTGCTGCGCAGGGGATCCCCTTCCGCATGCCCGGAGGGGCTGGTCACTGCGATGAAGCCGCCCTCTCCCGCCAACTGGGCTGCTTTCCGCCACAGCGACAAGGTCAGTTGCCGCTTGACGGGCCCCGGCCGAGCATCTTTGACGTGCATCACCACCAGGTCCTGCCCCTCCGCCGTGAAGGTAGTGACAAAGACCGTCCCACCCGGCGTCTCCGCCCGGGTCAGCACCGCCCCGTCGTACAGGCTTAGCCGCTGCACGAATTCGCGTGTGCCCTCCAGGAAGGCCGGCGCGTCCGTCAGCTGGGCCTCGCCCGAAGAGCACTGCATCGGGGGCGCGGTCGGCGGTGCGCCCCAGAAGCTGCCATTGTTGAACTTCAGGCGCATGCCGCCCTGGTTCCAGACCGTCACGCCCAGGTTGCCGTTTCCCAGGGGCAGCGCCTCGAACGGGTACAGCGCTGGGGTCAGGTAGACCACGTCGTTCTTGGCCACCAGCGCGGGGTAGTCAATCTGTACCTTTCCGTCGCGCAGCGCGATGGGGGTGGCTTTGATCCGCTCCTCCCGCGTAGGCGGCGGCTGCCGGTACACCTCCTGTCCCCGCATGCGGGCCACCACCTCTTCCTCAGCCAGCGCTCGGGCGTAGACCCGCGCCTCGTCAATCTTCCCCACGAAACCGCCGCTCCCCAGGCTGTCCGCCCCGATCCGCAGCGGGTTGTCGTTCAGCCCCAGTCTTCCCAGTACTCCGTCCCGTTCCGCCAATATCTTCCCGTTCAGGTAGACGCGCTGCGTGCCCTCCTCCGGGTCATAGACCGCGACCACGTGCGACCACTCGTTGAGCGGCAATTGCGCCTCGCTGTTCAGCGTCCCCGGCTGCAGGATCAGGCGCAGGTGATTGTCCGGGTGCGTATCCAGCAGGTAGCCGTCGGCGCGTCCCACCGTGCTCTTGTCCAGCAGCCGCCCGGCGCCGCCCGCCTGCGTCGGGTAGACCCAGCACTCCAGGGTTATGCTCGCGGTGAGGTCCAACTCGGGCCGGTCCGGCGTTTCCAGGAATCCGCCGCCGGTGAACTGTGCCGCCTGGCCCGTCTTCCCCTCGGCCAGTTCGACAGTTCCGACCACGGTTAAATCCAGTCCGTGGCCCGACCGATCGGCAACCTTGCCGTCCGCGATGGCCTCGAAGCTGTACCAGCACACCAGCGCCGGGTCTAGCTTCCGTGGCCCTTCCGCGGCCTGCGCGTTCAGTACGGCCAGACATAGTGTGGCCGCGAGCGACATGAGAAGAAGGTGTTTGCTCAGGCTGTGTCGCCTCCTTCGCAGCCCAGCCCCGACACTCCCCGCTCCCCTGCGGGCCCGCCGTCAGGGCCGCCCATCCCGACGGTACGGCCGGGTCTCTTCTTCGCGTCCCAGCAAGCGCGCCGCCAGGTCCACGTACTCGAACTCATACTCCACGGCCGGCTCGATCTGGCAGGCATACTGCCAGTCGTTCCAGCCCGATATGAAGATGATCTCGGGGTCGCCCTCCCGGGCGCGTACGAGCTGCTTCTCGAAGTACTCGGCACTCCGAGGGGCAGCCCAGGATTGCCCCTCGCGTCGAATCGCCTCCAGGTCCACATCCGCTTCCTTCCGGATATACTTGGCTGTGTACACCAGTTCCAGATAGGGGTCAAAGCCGGGACTGGCCGGCATCCAGGCCCGATTCAGCCGCTGGGGAAAGGGCTGCAGGTAGGACCAGACGTCCGAGTAGTATGGCCGTATTCGGCGCAGCGTGAAATCGCGATTCTCCCACTCCACCTGATCAATGGCCTCGTTGTCACCATTGTGGTAAGTGACCACTAAGGGAGCGCCATGGTAGTGGTAGTAGAAGTCGGCCGGCGCGAGGTGTTCCCGGACATACTTCAGGGCGAAGCAGTACTCCTCCAGGCTGGGGTTGTCGCCGTACTTCTCCAGCCACATCACCAGTTGCAGCCGGCGTGACTCTCCCTCCTGGTGCGACAACTCCTCCACCAGCAGCGCCAGCGCCCGGTCGTTGGGCAGGTCGCTGAGAGCGAGCTTGTTCGAGCCGTAGGCGTCGTAGACGATGACGTCCGCCCCGGCCCGCCGCATCCACTGAAGCTGCCTATGCAGCACCTCCGGGTCATCGCTGCGGTAGTACCCGAGCAGTGGGTGATAGTCCCCGTGAAACTCCTCGATCAGGTCCCAGTCGCGTGAATCAGCCTGGAAGAGCGTGCTGAACCACATCGCCACGGTGCCACTGAAACGGCTGCTCTGCGCCTCACTCGCGTGCATTTCCCTCCCTGGATCGTCCCCCGGCCCTTGCTCACCATTCATCACTGGTTAGAAGTGGCCGTCCTCGCCGGCGACCCACCACGACAGATCCCGCAGCAACACCACCCAGTAGTCCCACTCCCAGAACGGCACCTTCGTTCGCATGCCGCCTTCCCCGGTCAGGGGCGGGGGGCCGGGGTAGGGGGCGCCGCCAAAGCACGCCATCCCAATCACCGCTACTCTCCCCTTCCCGACCTTCCCCACTACTATCCCCGGCTTCCCGCCTGCCGTGAGGATCGTCTGCGCGTCCGGTCGGGCCTGCAGGTCGTGCGCGAAGAAGCAGACCGGGGCTTGGCTCCAATCCGCGTACTCGGTGACCGGGTGCTTGTCGCCCTGGGCCACCGGCGTCCCGCCTTTGAACTCCACCAGCGGCGGCACCCCGGCCTGCGCGAGGACCGGGGCCACCTCCTCCAGTAGAGATCCCTTCAGCCCCGCCCTATCCAAAGCCTTATGACCCCCAAAGAGGATCATCCCTCCGCCTCGCCGCACATACTCCGCCAGCATGTGCTTCTGCCGCAGCGTCAGTGCCGTCAGGTCCGCTCCGCACAGGTAGATGACATTGTGGTCAAACAGCTCCTTGGCCGTCTCCGGGAAGCCCACATACACCTGCGACCGCCCCTTCTGAATCGGCACCGTGTCCAGCTTCATCTCATACGCCGTCAGATGGAAGGCATCCACGATCCGGTAGTAGTCATACAGGGCTCCCGCCACCATCAGCCCCCGGAAGGGGTAAGCGTTTTTCCGCGGCTGCACCTCGTCCGGAATCGCTCCCTCGCTCCCCGGATACAAATCCAGGAGCTGCCGATCCTCCAACAGCGCCAGCGGGAAGATCTTTACAACGTCGGCGGTGAAGGGCTGGTTGCCCTCCGTGTACACTCGGAAGCCCCAGTAGCCCGAGGTGCGCAGGATGAAGTCCACCTCGAACTCCTGGAACTTGCCCGGCGCGGCGAAGGCCTTGGGGAACAGGTGCAGTTCCGCCCGGCCGCTCGCCTTCTCGGCGAATACGTCCATCGACCCGGCTTCCTTATCGCCGGTGTTGTCCGCCACCTTGCAGCGCAGTACGGCCCGATATAGTCCGGGGGGAGGGTTGGTGAAGTAGGGTGAATGAGCCATGATTCCCCGGCTGCCCACACCCTCGGGACTGGTGATCACCGAGTCATAGGTCGCCTCCGGGTCCGGCACAATCGCGCTCCACTTGCCCCCGGCATAGCCCAGGCTCGACAACTGGTAGGCCTGCGCCCGCGAGGTGGACAGGCCTCCTTCCACGATCCGCGGCACCTTCGCCTTGGCCCAGTCCGGCGTCACCGGCGGGGTGTACTCGCGCACCTGCCAGCCGTCCAGCCACATAGTGGAGGGGATGTTCTTGCCCGTCTGGTTCTCGCTGTTGTTACCCAGGCTGGCGGTCAGGACCAGGCGCCCGGCTCCGGCCGGGGCCTGGATAAACCGGTCCCCCAAGTCCCAGTCTACCGGGTGGTAGGGGAAGGCGATCCCGGTCGCCCCGCCCAGGCCTTTGCCCTCGGCATCCTGCCAGTTTACGCTGACGTAGCCGCTGACTCCGCTGTACTTCCCCGGCTCGCCCATGCCCTCGGTCCGGTAGCCCACCGAGATCAGGTACCACTTCCCCCCCTCCACCGGCACGGGCTTGCAGGCCACCGCTGCGTTTCCCGTCGCCGGCACCTCCGCTTTCAGCGCCTGGGTGCCTACCAGGAACACGGACTTGTCCAGGCTGAAGGTGGCCGCCCCGGCCGGGTTAGCCGTCATCGTCCAGTCCGCCGGCAGGCCCTGATCGTTGGCCTCTTCAAAGCCGGGGTTGGCCAGCAGATTGGGCCCGATCCAGTCCTGCTGGGCGCCGGCCGGCCCTGCCCACGCGGCCAGCGCCAGCAGTACGCCCAGGCTCAAAGTCAATCGGTAGTCAGTGGTCATCGCGCTCGCGACTCCTCACAGGTTCACCACTTGCGCCTTGGCACTATGGCTTGAAATGATCGTCCTTCTTCGCCGCCCACCAGATGGCGTTCCGCAGGATCAAGTACCAGCCCTTGTCCTGCCAGAAGCCGGTTTGCCCCTTCTGCACGTTCCCCAACGGCGCTCCGATCAGACACACGATCCGCGCCTTGTTCGGCCCGTACTCGCCCGCCACCATGAAGGGCTTGCCGTCACACTGCATCAGCACCTGCGCGCCGGGCTTGATTTTCACGTCGTGCAGGAAGTAACACATCGCCTGCGGACTGAGCGAGGTGAAGCCCAGGAAACTCGCCTGGTCGGGCCCGTAGGTCACCGGCTTGCCTCCCGGCAACGCCACCAGGTCAAAGACGCTGTCGGATATCTCTACCGGGAAGGCGTCGCCCAACGGCGAGCCCTTGAGTTGCGACTTGCCGTAGGCCCCATGCGACCCCAACACCACCAACCCCCCACCCGCTAGCAGGTAGTCGTGTAGCATCTCCATCCCGATCGGCTTTAGCCCGCTCTTACTCACCCCGCCCAGGATGATAGCGTGGTAGGCCAGCAGCTTGTCATAGTCATAGGGGAAGTCCGTGATCTCGCCGTACCAGGACCCTCCGTAGCGGTAGTAGATGATGTCCTTCTCCACCGTCCAGTTGGTGGTGTGCACCGCGTTCGCTACCTGGTACGCGTCATCATGCAGCCCCTCGAAGTACAGGTACTTCTCCTTCCACGGCTCCCGGATCGCCAGTTTCGCCGGCTTCTCCAGCGTCAGCTTCTGCACCGGGCGCTCCCCGGCGTAGATGGGTGTGCGCATATCCGTCTGGATGTTGTCCGCCCACTGGTAGGTGCCGGGGAAGAAGTCCTCGCAGGCCAGGCTGAACTGCCTGCCTCCGGCGGTGCCCTTCGCCTCCACCCGCACCACCAGCGGGTCCGGCGGCGCCCCGGTGTACGGCAGCACCTGCGTCTGCGCCTTATCAGTCAGCGGTCCGAAGGAGATGACGCCCACTTTGGTCTGCTTCGTCGTGTCTGCCCCGCCCACCAGGGTCACCGCCAGTTGGCTGTCCTGCGCGACTAGGTCCGAGCGCACCGCCTCGAAATCCAGCTTCCCCGCCCCGCCTTTGTCCGGGGTGATGTGCCAGCCCAGGATCATCTCCGGCCCCACATGCAGGATCTTGTCCAGTCCCACGATCGGCGTCAGGCGCACCGTATACGTCCGGCTGCTCCCCTTGGGCACGTAGACCGTGTTGAACATCAGCTCATTGGTCACGTTGCCGCCGTTGGCGTAGTTGATGCGTAGGTCGTCGTAGTCGGTGTCCATCGCCAGGCCGGTCTTTTTCTTGGTATCCACCAGCGCCATCCACCCGGCGGAGAAGTCGCGCAGCCAGTCCTCCCGGCCGTAGTGGCCGTTGTTCTCATAGCCGGTGTTGCGCACGCCCCGCGCCGAGGGCCGGAAGGTCCGGTCGGTGGCCGCGTCATAGTCCCCGCCCGCGAACATCACGTTCTGCAGCCAGTAGGAGAAGACTTTGGCCTGGTCCTCGGGCGCCGTGAGCTTGACGGAGCAGGTCAGGGTGGGCGAATCGGCCTTGAGCGTATAGGTCTTCTCCAGCAGGACATCGCTGAGCTTGGGGTTGGCCAGCTTGTCGTGCCAGATGCCGGTGGCTTTGCGCCAGACCATCACCGAGGCGGCCTCGGGCGTCTGGGAGACGATCTTGTACTCGTAGGGCACCTCCAGGAACTCCCCCGGCCAGGACTGCTCCTGGAAGTGGTCCATACAGAGGCCGTTGTGGGGCTTCTGCAGGATCAGCTCCGCGGGCGCGAGCTTATCCGAGTACGAGGTCACCGCCCCGCCGCGGGAGGGGTCAATGACCAGTTGCACCCGGTAGTTCTCCAGCTTGATAACGTCATGCCCGTCCTGCTGCACCACCGCGCAGCCGACTTGCTGGGCCGAGGCCGGCAAGGCCACGCCCAGGGCTGCCAGGATAGGGGCCATGATGACTACGGAAAGCTGTCGCATGATCATACTCCTTCGCTCCGCGTGGCGCGGGCTTCTCAGCCCACGCTACGGCGTGGGAATGCTCCGGGTGCAGTCACCCTCCGGCACGCCGCGCCCGCACTCGCGTGCAACGCTTGCAGAACCCAAGAGGGGCCCTCTGCAGCACCTGGTCTCGGTACTACTCTTCCACCTCACCACTCCCACACCACCATCTTCCAGAAGATGACGCTCGGGACCGTCACCGTCGCCTTGCCGCCCACGTCCTTGATCTCCAGCCTAACTGCCTTGATTTCGTTCTGCCCCGTCGGCTCCAGCGGCTCGGCCGTCAGCAGGTACGCCGCCGTCGGCTTCTGGCCGCTTACCGGGGCGCAGGTTACCTGAATGTCCTTCACCGGCGGGTTGAGCTTGGACTGCGGGTTCTCCTCGACCTCGGCGGCCAGCGGCGGGTTGACCAGGTGTACAATCAACTGTCTCTTCCCCTCGACAGTCTTATTCCAGTAGACCATATCCTCCCACCACACCGGCGCGGCGGACTTGACCGCCACCTCGCCGGCGATCTTGGGCAGCCAGTCCAGGTTGGCCCCGAAGAGTAGCTCGCTGTAGCGGGTGGCGAAGGTCCCCAGGTCGCCCAGGGGCAGGCGGCTGTTGGCGTAGCAGGCGAAGCGGCCGCTGGCGATCAGGCGGAAGAGGGTGGAGTAGATGTGGTCCACCGTGTACTTGCCCCCGCCGCGGCGGAAGTCGAAGGGGTTGTAGATGCCGCCGAACTTGCGGACCTGGTCGCCCCAGGAGGTCATCCGCCGCACATACACCTTCCAGACGTGGTACGGGCTGGTCTTCTCCTGATAGGTGCAGGGAATCTCGTCCAGCATCCACCCGCCGCCGGCGCAGCGCTCCTTGAACGCCTCCATCATGTCCTTGACTTCCTCCGGCCCCGCGTAGTTATAGCCGAAGGTGAAGTCGGGGATCTCCTTGCGCACCAGCGCCTTGATGTTCTTGATGGCCGCGGCGCTGATTTTGTCGGCCTCCGGGTAGGTCCGGGCCACTTCCTTCCCGTCCCAGCCGCGCTCGCCGGGGTAGACCTCCAGGTAGCGCACGTCCATTCGCACGCCGCGGAAGCCCATCTCCTTGCCGCACTTGACGTACTGCCGGGCGATATACTCCTGCACCTCGGGCAGCGAATGGTTCAGCGTGGCCTGGAAGTAGATGAGCGGGTAGGTGTTGGGGTCGAAGTCGTAGTCGTGGCGGCGCTGGTAGATCTGCCGCCGGTCCATCTCGTAGTGACCCACCTCGCCGTTGGCGTCGTAGAGGAACCACTCAGGGTGCTCCTGGAAGAGCAGGTAGCCGGACTCTCCCCAGCAGGTACCGTTGACGTAAGAGACGGGCCACAGGCCGGCGGACTGCAGCATGCGGACCTGCTGGCGGATGGTCGTGCGGCTGCGGTAGGCCATGCGGCCCTCGCCGCCGGCGAAGGGGTCCTCAGTAGGGGAGAGGTCGGAGATGTCCCCGCCCGACCAGGAGAAGAACTCAAAGTTGACCCAGTGTTTGCGCTTGAAGTACAGCACTGACCGCCAGGACTCCGCCCCCGAGGCCGGCTGCACGTAGAAGATGGTGTGCATGTCCCGGTAGTCCGTGCCCCGATCATAGTGATTGCCGGTGGAGGTCCACAGCGGGAGGCGGGTCACGTGGAAGTACGCGGAGGCCGCGTCCACCTCTTTCCCTCCCACCAGCAGCCGCACACGAATCTCCCGCCCATACTCCTCCTTGCCTAGTGTGTAGGAGGCGGGCACGTCCTTTTGTTCGCCGGGAGTGAGCGTCGCCTGCTCACTAAAGACCTCGCGCTTGGCAGTCAGCCCTCGGAGTTCCTCGCCCACGACCGTGACTCTGGCCTCGGCCGCGGTGGGGTTAACCAAGGTGGTACGCACTTCGACCTTTTCACCCGGCTCGTAGCGGACCTTGGCGGGGAAGACCTCAGTAATTACGGGGGCTGTGTAGGTGTCCGAGGCGATCTCCACCTTGTCAAGATAAAGGACCGGCGCGGCGCCCTCGGTCTCCCGGTTCCAGTCAATCAGCACCTCGGGGCCGTACTCGTCCGCGAGTGGTGGCATCTCCAGCGTCAGCGCGACCGGCGTATAGCCTTGCGGCTTGAGGTTGATCCCGTACACGGACTGGACGCGGTTGGCCGCCCATCCCCCGGTCTGCTTGTCGTGAGCAATGAGCCACACGCGCAGCGGGTCGGTGATCGGTAGCAGGTTCTCACCACGCAGGTAGAAGGTGAACACGGTCCTACCCTGCATGGTCATCCTCGGCGCGCCGAAGTTGAGCCGGAACCCGGGCTGCAGCGCTAGGCGGGCGGCTTTGCCGCCGGAGGCCGCGGCATCATCTACCACTTCGGCCTTGAACCCCGGATTGGCGGCCGGCAGGGCCTCGGCCTCAGCCTGCCAGGCCGGCGCCGCCCACAGCGTGACCGGAGCTAGAAGCAACGCAAAAGCCGCCAGGACGGATCCTATTCTGCTCACGATTCAGCCTCCTGCCTCTCGGACAATTGTTTCACGTGAAACATTTCCTGTAGGGCGCGGGCTCACACCGCGTCGCGCTGCGGATGTCAGGCTGGGAGCCTGCCCACCGGGCGACAGGGTGGCGGGGTACAAGCCCCCGCCCTACAGCGGACGGATCACCACTGGAACACTACCGTCTTCCAGAACAGCACACTGGGGACGGTCACGCTTACCTTGCCGCCGGGGGCATCCTGTAGGTTCAGTTTCAGAATCTGTAAGTCATTGAGATCGGTCGGTTCCAGCGGCTCGCTCATCACCAGATAGGCTGCGACAGGCTTGGCTCCAGCGGCCGGCGCGCAGGTGACCTGGATGTCCCGCACCGGCGCGTTGATCTCGGACCTGGGGTTCTCGTTAACTTTGTCCACTTTGGGCGGATTGACCAGATGAACCACCAACTGCCGCTTACCGTCATCAGACTTATTCCAATAACACATATCTTTATACCAGACTTCGGCCGGGGCATTGACCCCGACCTCATCTTTGAGGTCCTTGATCCAGTCGAGGTTGGTGCTCATCAGAAGCTGGCTGAAGCGGGTGGTGAAGGCGCCGAAGTCGCCGATGGGCAGGCGGGAGTTATAGTACCAGCCGTTGTAGTCCCGGCCGCCGCAGATGATGCGGAAGATGGCGGAGTAGATCAGGTCAATCTGATAGGGCATGGAGCCGCGGGCGAAGTCGTAGGGGTTGTAGACCCCGCCCCACTTGCGGACCTGGTCTCCCCAGGAGGTCATGCGGCGGACGTAGGTCTTCCAGATGTGGTAAGGCGAGGTCGGCGACTGGTAGGTGCAGGGGATCTCGTCCAGCATCCAGGCCCCGCCCTCGCAGCGTTCCTTGAAGGTCTCCATCATGTCCTTGACCTCCTCCGGCGAGGCGTAGTTGTAGCCGAAGGTAAAGTCAGGGATAGCTTTGCGGACCAGGGTCTTGATGTTTTTGACGCAGGCAGCGCTTATCTTATCGGCCTCGGCGTAGGTCTTAGCGATCTCTTTGCCGGTATAGTCGCGCTCGCCGGGGTAGACCTCTAGGTAACGCACATCCATGCGGATACCGGCGAAGCCCATCTCTTTGCCGGCGGCGATGAACTGATCCGCAATGAAGCGCTGCACCTCGGGCAGGGCGTGGTTGAGCGTGCCCTGGAAGAAGATGTGGGTGTAGGTGTTGGGGTCGAAGTCGAAGTCGTGGATGCGGCGGTACTTCTCCCGACCGTCCATCTCATAGCCGCCCACCTCGCCGTTGGCGTCGTAGAGGAACCACTCGGGATGCTGCTGGAAGAGCCGGTAGCCCGAGTCGGCCCAGGCGGTGCCGTTGACGTAGGAGACCGGCCAGAGACCGGCGGCCTTGAACATCTCATTCTGCATGATGATTGTCTGCTTGCTGCGGTAGGTGAGCCGGCCTTCGCCGCCGGCGAAGGGATCCTCCTGAGGGGCCTGGTCAGTGATGTCCCCCGGCGACCAGGAGAAGAACTCGAAGTAGATGCGGCGCATCTTCTTCCAGTACTGGACGCCGCGGTAGGAGTCATGCCCGGAGGCGGGGGCGACGTAGAAGCTGCTGGCACCGGTGTTTGGCGCCCAGTGAGAGCGGTCGCCGCTGCTACCGCCGCAGACCCAAAGCGGGAGTTTGGAGACGCCGAAATAGTCTCGCCCCGCGCTGACCTCCTTTCCGTCAACCAGCAGAGCTACGCGTATCTCTCGTCCGTACTCCTCCGGCCCAAGCTGGTACGCGGCGGTGACCTGCTTCTGCTCGCCTGCCGCCAGGGTTACCTTCTGGCTGAAGACGTCACGGCTGTTGGTGAGGCCCCAGGATTCGCGCCCGGCGACGGCAACCTCCACCGGCTGGGCGAGGGGATTGACCACCGAGGTCCGCACCGTCACCTTGTCCCCCGGCTTGTAGCGAATCTTGTCTGGGCAAACCTCCGTGATTAGAGGCGCCTCAAAGACGGGAGTCGCTATCTCCGCCTTGTCCAGGTACATCGCAGGCACGACGCCCTCGGGCGGCGCATCCCAGTAGAAGATGAGCTCCGGCCCGTAGGTATCGGCCAGCCAGGGAGCATCCAGGGTCAGGGTGATGGGGGTATAGCCCTGCGGCTTGAGGTTGACCCCGTAGACCCGGGTCTCGCGATAGAAGGCCCATTGCCCGGTCTGCTTGTCGTGAGCCACCAGCACGATCTTGAGACCGGGCGTGAGGGGAGTCAGGTTCTCGGCGCGCAGGTAGAAGGTGAAGAGCACCTGCCCGCGCATCTCCATGCGGGGGGCGCCGAAGATGAAGTTCCAGTTGGTGTTGCCGGCCACGTAGGGGATGCGGACGGCCTTGCCGCCGGAGGCCGCAGCGTCATCCACCACAGAGACGTCGCGAACCACGTTGCCCGGGTTAGTGAGCTTCTCGGCCTCCTCGGACCAGACGACCTGCGGCGTGGCTGCTACAGCGGCACCAGCGAGGGCGAGAAGCAGGAGAGCAAGAACGGCGACGACAGCGCGAGCGTACATCACGAAGTCCTCCTGGAGAGGCAAGATGCGATAGCAGAGAAGAGTTTCCGCGGCTTCCGAACGAATACCTGCCGGGCGCTACGGCGGTCCGCCCCACGGCGTCTCGACCAGGTCTCCAGCGAGACAGGTGCGCCGAGTGGGCAAGGAGGTATTCCGGCTCAGAAGGCGCGAATATACCGTCGGCATGTTACGCATCCTCCTCGTTGGGGTCGTCTTAGCGGCGGCCGGGATATTCTGGGATAACCTCTCGACCCTCGTGTACCGTACGGGCTACCTGGGGGAGGCGGTGCCGCCGATTCCGGCCTTCGTGGCGCTGCTCCTGTTGCTGCCGCTGCGACCGCTGCTCGCACGGCTCTTTCGGCGAGCGGGGTATTCGCAGACGGATCTGTTGACCACGTACGCCTTTCTCACCATTGCCGTGGGCGTGTGCGCGGTTAACGGGCTGCGCTCCATTGTGGACCTGGCCGCTGTCCCCTACTACGGCGATCCCAATGACGCCATGCTCAACTACGTCCGGCCCTACTGGCCGACGTGGTTTGCCCCGGCCAATACCGAGATCATCCGCCGGCTGTACCAGGGCTCGCCCACCGGACAGGTGCCCTGGGGGCCGTGGCTGGTGCCGATGCTGTGCATCGGGGGGCTGTTGGTGCTGGCTATGGCGGCCAGCGCCGCGCTCTATGCGCTGCTGGCCCGGCGCTGGCAGGACGAGGAGCGGCTGGCGTACCCCATCGCCGAGCTGGCGGTAAGTATGGTGCGGGGCGAGCAGGGCCAGGCGGGGGAGGTGGTGCGCTCTTTGTTCCGGAAGCCGATGTTCTGGGTGGGCACGGTAGGGGCCGTGGCCTTCAACGCGATCTGGATCATCCCCGCCTGCTTCTCCACCGGGCCGATCCCGCCGGCCTACACCAATCTGAACCTGCTGTTCCCCTCGGGACCGTGGCAGGCCGGGTACATCTGGTTCATCCGCTACAACCCGGTGGTGCTGGGTCTGGGGGTACTGGTGCCCTCGGACGTGCTCTTTTCTACCTGGTTTTCGACGCTGCTGCTGAAGGTGGAGGCGGTCATTCTGGCTTTCTTCGGGCTGGGTTGGGACACCACGTTCTTCCTGGCCGGGCGGCAGGGGTTTGGGGGATACCTGGTGCAGGCGGTGACCTTGCTGCTGCTGGCGCGGCCGCTCCTGACCGGCGCGGTGCGGGCGCTGGCCGGCGAGAGGGGGTCAGAGCAGGGCCGAGCGGAGGGGCGGTATCTGCTGGTGCTGCTGGCGGCAGCCCTGGGACTGGTCTGGGTGATGGCGGCCAATCAGATGCCGGTGTGGCTGGCGGTGAGCACGGTGCTGATGCTGCTGATCTTGGCGCTAGTGAACGGGCGTATCCGGACGCAGGTGGGAGTGCCCATCGTCTACCTGCACGGCGGGGGGGCGCTGCAGCACTCGCGGGGGCTGCTTTTCCTGCTGGGAGGCCGACTGGTCGGCGGGGCCGGACCGGCGGCGGTAACGGCGATGGCGGTCTTCTCCTCGCTGGGACTGACCACTATGCTGGCTCCGTATCAGGCGGACGGCTTCCGGCTGGTGCGTGGCGACGAGGAGAAGCCGGGTACGCCGGGAGCACGGACGGCCTCCAGCGGGGCCTGGTCGCGCTGGGCGATGCTGTCGGTGCTGGCGGTGGTGGTGGGGGTGGTGGTCGGCTTGCCCCTGCACCTGAGCATCTACTACAGGTACGGGGGCGAGTATCTCAACTGGGCACCCTCGTCGTTCCACATTGCCACCGTGGTCAAGGAGGTGCAGCCGCTGAATCCGCTGCCCTCCAAGTGGCTGCCGGTGGCGGTGGGGGCCCTGACCACGCTGCTGTACACCGCCGGCCAGCGCACCTCGGCGACCTGGCCGCTGCACCCCATCGGCTTCATTACCGCAGGCGCTATTGGGGGCTACGTCTTCGGCCAGTTCCTGCTCGCCTGGATCATCAAGACTCTCGCGCTGCGCTACGGCGGGCGCACCGCTTTCACGCGAGTGAAGGACTTTTTCCTGGGGCTGGTGATCGCCCACTTCTGCCTGGCGACGGTCTGGACGGTGATGGGGATGCTGCACTTCGAGCCGGCGACTAGGTACCTGTTTGCGTTCTACTAGGCTCTCACGTCTGAGACTGCATTGCTGGAGGAAACGCGCATGAGTCGCTGGGTAACTCTCCTGCTCTTTGCGGTGATCTGGCTTGCCGGCCTTCTGGCGCCGGCTGGGGCTGCCGACTACTACTGGCAACTGGGGGCCGGGTACTACACCGCTGTCGGCAGCGACAACCCCACCGATGAAGCCCGCTGGGATTGGGCTGTGCTGAGCCAATCCAATACCGGCCTGTATCCCGAGTACATCCGCGACCATCTTAACCGGAACCAGGCGCTCAACCCCAAGCAGAAGTATATGATACAACTGCACCCCTTGCTCCACCTGGGGACCGGGGAGTGGGACCTGGGGCAAGCCAATTTCCTCGACTACCGCTACAAGCCCGGGGTCCGTGAGGAAGTCTTGAAGCGGCTTCGGGACAGCATCAAGGACATGCTGGCCACCTTTGCCAAGCCGGAGAACATATACGGCTTCTCGCTGGGGGAGGAGATCCCCGGGCTGTTTGGCATGGGATCGCAGATCGCCTGGGCCGCGGACCGAGACGCGATGCCGCCGGTCCTGGAGAAGTACCGGGCGGAGATAGAGGAGGAGCGCGGCAAGCCGCTGGTGTGGGACGATGAGACGCGGCTGTGGGCCGGGCAGAGGTTCGCGGAGGCGCTAGAGGAGATCCACCGGACCATGAAGGAAGCGATGGGCCCGGCGCACCGGGTGTTCTACTGGCACCACGGGGGGTATACCTACCTCGATGAGCGCGGTGAGTACCCGGGACTGGCGACCGATGCGCCGATCGGGGCGAACGGGCTGTATCCCTGCAAGTGGTCCGATATCGTCAAGCCAGGCGTAGTGGAGGGACTAATGGGCTGGCCGGAGCATCCGCAGCGCTGGGCCCGGACCGTACGCTTGGCCGAGCGGTTCAAGCTTCCCTTCTTCAGCCAAGTCAGCCACCCCTCGTTCATGCGGCTCAATTCCTGGGCCGAAAGCCTGCAGAACGCCAAGACCCGGCACCCGCTGAACTTGGGGTACTTCTTCTTCTGCTCGCCGCCGTGCAGCGCCGGGGCCTGGAACGACGATCCGGCCTTTGCCGCCAACTCAGTGGAGAATCTAAGTCTGCCGGCGCATGTCCGGCACCTGTGCGCGCAGGAAGACATCGGAACGGCGGTGGTGAACGACTACATGCGGCCGCGCGTGCAGATGCTGGCGAGCCTGAGCATGGTTAAGGCGGGAGGAGTCGCCGGGGTGACCGTGCTCTTACACAATCCCGCCACGCCGGAGTTCTATCGCGAGGCACAGGAGGCGACGGCCAAAGCCGTGGAGGTGACCCTAAGGCTGCCCAAAGGCTGCCGGCTCGACTCGCGCTTTTCCTCCCCGGCGACGGTGAAGATCGGGGACCTGCCGCCCGCCAGTTGGCGCAGTGTTGGCTGGTGGGTGACCGTGGATAAGCCGGTCGGGGAGAGGTATGAACTGACGGTGGGCGTCAAGTCGGGCAACCGCGGGCCGGTGTCGGCGCAGTTCACCGGAGATAGCAGCATCGTTACCTTCCAGCCGCAGGACATCCGGCAGTCCGGGCACCGCTGGGTGGAGAGTTGTCTGGACGGGGCGGCGGTCAAGCCCTGGGTGACGATGGAGGCGCTGGCGGCTCCGGTCAAGGGACCGGGCATCACCGACGGAATGAGCACGCTAACCTACCAGGGGATTCTCTCGGCCGGGCGGCGGCTGGTGATTTCGCCGCAGGGCCAGGCGCGCCTGGTCAACTGGTACTGGATGCGGCCCGAGGCGATGGGCAAGCCCGATGCGGGTGATCCCAGCGGCTATGCGCCCTTCACCGACACCTACGTCGTGGCCGGCAAGTACCTGGGGATGCCCGTCGGCGACGTCAAGAAGATCAGGGTTACCTTCGACGGCAAGGTCGCCGACGGGGCGGGATCGCTGGTCATTCTCACCTTCGGGGGCGAGAAAGGACCAGTGGCTGGCCCGCAACTGGGCGGCCTGGGAGAGGAGTGGGGAGAGGTCAGCGCCGTGGTGGACGTGCCGGAGGGTGCTGTCCGCCTGGACCGCATCCACCTGTACCGCGCCGGCAACAAGGGGAAGATCTGGTACGGGAAGCTGTCGGTAGTGGCCGCCGACCTGCCCGAGGAGGGTCAGGACGTGAGCGGGAGCGTGGTGGGGATGCCGCCCACTATTCCGGGCGGGTCGTTCGCGGCGCTGACCTACACTGACCAGGGCCAGATCGCCTGGCACCCCAAGATAAGGGTGCAGCTGTGGAAGGAGGAGCCGAACTAGTTCAGCTTGACCCCGCGGCCCGCTTCTGAGACCGCGAATGCTTGGCTAACGCGGGCTGCTCTGTGAAATAAGGATGTAATCTACCTGCAAGACTGTGGCAACAACCTTCTGCGATGATGAGTGCCGGACTGGTGGCGTACACTCAACACCGCAGGAGGCGCAGCGATGAAGCAACGAGCAGTGTGGTTGCTGGGGGCGACGGCAGTTTTGGCGACAGTCGTGGCGGTCGGCGAAGCGGCCGCCACGCCTTCCACGTTGGTCTGGATCCCCTCGACGGACATTCAGCCCCGAGGGACCTGGCACCTGGGCCTGGATAACTACTTCACGGCCCGCAAGACCGATCAGGCCACCGTGTACGACCTGGGGCTTGAGTATGGTCTCGCTGGGGGGCGAGCGGAGGTCGGTTTGGACTATGTTTCCCCCAACGACGATCCCGTGTTTCTCAACGCGAAGTACCTGCTGGCCGCTGAGCAAGGCCGTCGGCCGGCGCTGGTGCTGGGCGGCTTTGGTTTCGGGACGCAACGAGGCGTGACGGACTACAACCTGCTGTACCTCGCAGGGGCAAAGACAGTTGGTCCGGCACGCCTGACGCTGGGATACTGTCGTGGCAAGAGGCGCACGCTGGGCCGCGACCCGGACATGGTGCTGGCCGGGGTTGACGGCATCTTGGATCGAGGCGGGAAATGGTGGGGGGCAGTTGACTACCAGAGCGGGAAGAACGCCTTCGGGGCGCTGGGCATGGGGGTGGCCTACTCGTTTGCGCCTAACGTGAGCGTGCTGGTCGGCCAGGTCTGGTACAGTGCGCCGGGGGTAAGAGATACCCTGACGACGCAGGTGGACATCAACTTCTGAGAGGCACGGGTCACTGCCCTGCTGCCCCGTTACTGCGCCACTGAGACCATCTCCGCGTCGTCCACGTCCAGGGTCCCGCCGGAGAAGGTCAGGACCATGTTGAACCAGATGATGCGGTCGGACTCGCAGGGCGTGACGAGTTCCACCTGCTGCCACTTTTCCGGGTCCAGTCTGACCTCCTGCACCAGGGGGCTGGCCCAGGCCACGCGGACGGCGGTGTCGGCCCTCATGCTCAGCCAGTCGGAGGGGGCCAGTTTGTGCAAGCCCGGGTAGACCGCGCCCTCCCCGCGCACCCAGCAGCGGAAGCGATACAGGCGCAGGGGCTGCACCGGGACGTAGGGGAGGACGACGTAGGTGCGCTCCGACTCGACGTGCAGGTAGCGCAGCCCGCTGTGGGGACGATCGGTCAGGACCTCCATCTTCTTCGGCTCCTGCACCCAGTAACTGATGTCGCCCTTGTCCAGCTCGAAGCCCCCGTCCCAGTAGAGATTGACCCCCGACTCCTTGATCAGCGGGCGCTCCTGGGAAATGCGGATGTCGTCCACCACTGAAGAGCGTCCGAGGGCCTTGTCGGGCACGACCAGCGTGAAAGTCAACCGCCCGCGGTTGCTGTCGGGGAAGGTGCCGAACAAGCCCGGCCCACCGCCGTCCGGGATGGCGTAGTACGAACCGGGCCGCCAGGCCTCCCCCGCGTTGAACTCCACCCCAATGCGCAACTGTGCTCCCAGGTCGGTGTTCTGCCGGAGGCGCACGCGGTAGAGCGTCCAGGGCTGGACCGAGAACTCCGGCGAGGTGACCTTCAGTTCCCGCGCCTTCTCGTCGAGGGTCAAGCGCAGGGATCCGGCGCCCAGCAGGGGGTGGGTGGTTTCGTGGGTCACCTGAGGCGCCGTGTCGGGAGTGAAGCCGTCCAGGCCCTGCTCGAAGTTGTAGGTCGCCACCGTCTGAGCCAAGGCGGGAGCAACACACAGCGCGGCCACGAGAAGTAGTAGGTTACGCATAGGTTGATGGGAGAGTGGGCCGGGTAGGTTCCGTTCGCCGGCGGCCACCTATCCGGCCCCTCCTTCTTTTGGTCGGCGGCGACTACTTCAGCCGGAACTGCGTCGTGGCGGTCGTGCCGCTGATGACCTCGCGCGCCTTGATCGTCCAGGTGCCGGTGGGGTCGTTGAGGGCTGTGCGGATCTCCCCCTGCCAGGCGCCGTTCTTCGTATCCACGTTCTGGGAGTAGAAGAAGTTCCGCTTGCCGTCCGGGGCGATGACTTCCAGGCGCACCACGTGCCGACCAGGCTGATTGGTGCCCTTGAAGGCCACCTTCACTGCCAGCGAGACAGCGTCGCCGCGGGATGCGTCGCGGGCGGTGACGGTTAGGCCGGTCACGGTGTAGTCCAACCGCGCAAAGAGCGCCGCGCCGTAGGCCTTGATTGGGCAGGGTGCTTCCTTGACCCGCCCCAGGTACTTGCCGGCGCGCACGTCGTAGGTCTCTCGCGCCTCCGGGAAGACCGCCACCATCTGCTCGGGCTGCTCGGGGCTGTCTTCGCAGTAGACGCCGTAGTAGGCAATGGGCCCGTCTCGCAGCACGTTGGTCTCATACTTCTTGAGCAGCGACACACCAGCGGCGTCGGTCATGTCCATCGGCGGGGTGACTCCGGCGACTTGGAGGAACTGCTGCACCATTTTCAGGTCGTCATCTTCGGGCTGACCGTTGCGCTTGACCTGGGTGGTCTGCAGGAAGTTCATCAGCAGCGCCTGCCCTTTGCCGGTCTTTTTCGCAACGAAGGCCGGGATGTCCAGGAACCAGTGCTTGCCCAGGGCAGTGCCGTCGGTCACCTGCAGGTTGCGTTCGAACCACTGGCCGATGTACCAGCCGTTGCGCACCACCAGCGGGTGCGTCTCGGTCACGCCGACCAGGTAATCGGGGTAGCGCTGGTCGTACTTGAACTCGCCGCGGGTCACGCCGAACAGGTCGTCAAGGCCACCCTTGTCGCGCAGCTTGCCGTGCTCGTTGCAGATGGCCGGGGCCAGATCGGCGATTACGGTGCCGCCGTCGGCTACGAACTGTCTGATGGCGGCGCAGGTGGCGTCGGAGATGGCCATAGCCATGAAGTGGGGGAGGAAGAGGATCTTCTTGCCGGCCAGGGCGCCCGCCACCACTTGGTCCTCGGTGAGATACCCGAAGGAGACGCCGCACTGGACCAGTTCGCGCTCAAACGACTCGCGGCTCCAGTTGGCCGGCCGCCACATCAGGTGCGCGTTGCCCTTCTCGCCCTCGATCCAGACGCCGGCGGCGGCGCTGGTCAGCATGGAGGGGTAGCTGTAGAGAATCGCGACCGGCGACAGCTGCCGCTTGGCGCCCATGAGGGCCTTGCCGGTGCCTTCCCGCAGTTCCTTGGTGCCTTCTCCTATCCAGGCCCCGGCGGGATTGACCCAGCCGAACTGGCTAAAGAAGGTGTGTCCGAAGAAGCGGAAGGTGCCCCACTGGCCCCGGAAAGCGTCCCGCCAGGGGTAACCGAAGTAGGTCGACTTGCCCATGCCCCAGCCGATGTACTTGACCATGGGTCCCTGGAGCATGGAGGCGATCATGAGATCGTCGCCGTAGGGACAGTAGAAGTTGAACACGCCGGTGGACAGCAGTCGCCCAATGTCCGTAGCGCCGTAGGGAATGACATGGCCGGAGGAGGTGAAGCCGTCAATGCCGATGTAGCTGGGCCCCAGCGCGGCCCGCACCTCCTCGGCGTGCTTCTTGTCGGCCTGGAAGGTCTGGTCGGCTACATATAGGCGGAAGTCCACCCAGGGGGCCAGGTTCCTGGTCTGCGGGGTCAGGTCCTTGTTGAGAGTTGCCGGAATGGCGTTCCAGTCGGTGTGGTTAGTCCCCCAGGAGGCATTCAGGGCGTCGAGCGTCTTGTACTGCTCCTGCAGGTAGGCGCGGAAGCGGCGCAGGCTCTCTTCGCCGGGCGGGGGCGGCTCTCCATGGCTGCCCCGCTCGTCTTGGAAGGCCCAGCAGACGGCTCCGTACTTCCGCGCGGCGGCGATGGCCTGGGGGATGCGGGAATTGGCATCGGCGCCTTTGACCGGGTCCACCTGCATGTCGCCGGGGGCGACACAGCCGTCGTTCATACGGGCGGGGCGAATGCCGTACTTGCCTCCGCCCATCGCCGCCATACGCTCCTCCCCCCAGCCATCCATGACGGCGGTGAGCCCCGCCACGTCGCGCGCGGCCTCGGACAGCTCGTTCGTGCTTGCCGGCCACAGGATATTCTCATAGTCGGTCCACTCGCTGTTGGGCACGAAGAAAGTAATCTGCTCCCGCAACAGCGGTGCTTTGCCTTGTAGCACGGTCACGGTGGCGGTGTGGGGAGCCACCCGGGCATCGGCTATGCGGTAGTCGTAAGTCAACTTCGCCTGGCCCTGGGCGGGGCCCGCCGAGACCACCCGACCGGCGGCATCGCGGATCTCCACCTGCACGGTGCGATCGGGCGCGGAGTTGCTCAGCGACCCCACCAGATGGACTGTTTCGCCCACCCGGTAGACGTCTTTGTCGGTCTCCAGAAGCAACTGGGTATCGCTGGTGACGGTGAGCGGCGCGCTGCCCCAGCCCAGCGAGGCGCCCTTGGCGTCGCGAGCGATGAGGTCGAGCCAGTACTTGCCGGCCGGTAGCGCCGGCAGACTAACCTGATTTTCACCGGCCTGGGCAGGCGATTTACCCTCCGCGACTGTCTCGAAGTCGGGAGTGCGCAGCGTCCAGAAAAGCGTGGCAGGACCGGAGGTGGCGACCGTAGCGCTCGCGGGCGCGGCTGCGGCAAACTGCCCGGTCTGAGGCACTACCGACACGGGCGGCTCTTTACCCGCAGCGTAGGTGACGGCGCGCAGGGTGGTGGCCAGGCCGTGTTCGTATTGCATCGGCGCCCCCTGGCTGTTCACGGGAGTGAGCGTGCCGTCCCAGCCCAGCAAGACGGTGCGGCCCTGGCCGTACTGCCCGCAGATCACCAGCGGCTTGCCGCTCTCGGTGGCAGCGACCTGGGTGCCCTCGCGGGGCTTCCAGTCGTAGAGGGGCCAGGCCCGGTAGGCAGGTTCTGCCTCAGGCTTGATGGGGAGATCCGCCAGCGGCGCGCCTTCGAGGATGGGCAGGTCCGGACCGGGCTTGACGTCGGGAACGGGCACCCGCCGTCCGCCGCCCTCCATGGTCGCCGGAGAGGCCTCCAGCAGCGGGGTCTTGGCAATCCACCAGCCCCCCATATTGCTACCGACGAACACCAGGCCGGTGCCGGCTCGGGCCTTGTCCAGGATCTTCTCGTATACGTCATCCGGGAAAGTGTTACGGGCCATCGGATAGCCGAACCCGGGCGAGTAAGTGCCGAGGGCGAGCAGGATGACGTCGTAATCCTCGCGGAGCGCCTCGCGGGCCTGCTCGGCCAGGAAGCCCAGGCGATAGCCCTCGTCCTCTCCCCCCCAGCTGGCGTGCGCGGCGACGTCGGCAACCAGAATCCAGCGCATGTCGCAGTCAAGCTCGCGCGAGAGCTGAGCGAGCTGGCGGGTGTCGGCGGGGCTATTGCCGAAGCTGCAGATGGCGAGAATCTTCAGGGGGCCTTTGGCGTACGGTTTGGCCCAGGGGATGTGCGGCGCCGGAGCGATGGGCACCTTGCTGCCGAACAGGATCGCCTGGTAGCCGCACTCGATGGACTTGTAGCCGTCACGGCTGAAGCTGTATAGCGCGGGGATGTCCTTGCAGGCGGCCATCATCTCGGGGACGTCGCCGGGGACGTTCCAGACGAGAGACCCCGGTGGAGGGGCAGAGACCGCCGGCGCGGCGAGCAGCGGGACGCCGGTCGAGACCGCAAGCAGAGACACGGCGAACAGGCAGGGCAGGAAGCGGCTGGTGGACATGCGGGGGTCTCCTTGCAGGTGATGGCGGTCCGAATAAGGTATGGGGGGAGCCGTTCGCCGCCCGAGGCAGCTATCCCTCCCAGGGGTTGACACTTTTCCAGGCCTACGGCATAATGAAGCTACACTGCCGGGTGGTGTAACGGTAACACGACTGACTCTGGATCAGTTGACTCTAGGTTCGATTCCTAGCCCGGCAGCCATTTCTTCCTCTGTCGCAGCTGCCCACAGGCCGCCTCGATCTCCGTCCCCTTGCTGTGCCGGATGCTTACGTTCAGTCCCCGCTTCTGCAGGATATGCGCGAACTGGCGCGTGTGCTTCTCGCTGGGCCGTTGGAGCAGCGCGTGCTCGACGGGGTTGAAGGGGATGAGGTTCAGATGATGGCGCAGCGGACGCAGGAGTGTCACGAGCCGGTCGGCATCCTCGAAGAAGTCGTTGACACCCTTAATCAGCACATAGGCGAAGGTCACCGGCTGCCCGCCGGTAGCGGTAGTAAAGTCGGCGCAGGCGGTCAGCAGCTCGTTCAGACTCCAGCGCGCCGCGCCGGGCATGAGTTCGCGGCGCTGCTCGTCGCGGGTGGCGTTGAGCGATACCGCCAGATTCACCCCCAGATTGAGCTTGCCCAGCTTGCGGATCTGCGGCACTATTCCGACGGTAGGGATGGTGATTTTGCGCGGGGACAGGCCGAAGGCGTGGGGGTCGGCAAGTCGGGCTACCGCAGCGAGGACGTTGTCCAGGTTGAGCAGCGGCTCGCCCATGCCCATGAAGACTAGGTTGCCCGGCCGTCCCTGGTGCGCGCCGAGGATGGCCGCCTGCGCCAGGATCTCTCCGGCGCTCAGATTCCGGGCGCAGCCCTGGAGGGTGGAGGCGCAGAAGGCGCAGCGCATGTTGCAGCCCACCTGCGTGGACAGGCAGAAGGTGGGCAAGCCGGGCATGGTGATACTGACGCACTCGACCTCGGTGGAGGCCTTACTCCCTGGTCCTCCTCTCGTCGCAGGAGAGGGGGGAGGGGAGACCTCACCCCCCTTGCCCCCCTCTCCCGCGCTGCGCTTGGGAGAGGGGGGAGGAGAGGCCTCACCCCCTGGCCCCCTCTCCTGGGCGGGAGAGGGGGGAGGGAATCGGAGCAGGAGCTTGAGGGTTGCCTCGCCGCGGTGTTCGGCCACCGTTTCTGCGCCGGGGAGCGCGAAGGAGCCAGCCAGCAGCTCGCGCAGGGCCCGCGGCAAGTCCGTCATCTCCTCCCCGGAGAGGGCAAAGCGCTGGTACAACCAGTGGTAGACTTGCTCGGCGCGGTAGGCGGGCTGGTTGTGCTCGCGCATCCAGTCCTGCAAAGCTGGCAGGTCGAGGTCGTAAAGCAAAGGCGGGGTGCAGCTCACAACGAGATTGTACCATATATGAGGAGTGGTCGGCAGGCGTAGGCCCTGGCTCGGCCTTGCCCGCGTCTTCGCCCCGCGCTATACTCCCCGGCAGTCCACCGAAGCGGAGGAAATCGTCGTTGATCATCGGCATCGGTAGCGACATCGTGGTCATTTCCCGTATCCAGCGGCTCTACGAGCAGTACGGCGACCGGTATCTGCTGCGCATCTACACTGAGCGCGAGCGGGCCGAGTGCCTGCGGCGCAAGCAGGTCGGCGAAGCGCTGGCCCTGCGCTGGGCCGCCAAGGAAGCGGTGATGAAGGCGCTGGGCACCGGCTACCGGCAAGGGGTGATCTTCCAGGACATTGAGGTCTTCCATCACCCGACCGGAAAGCCGGACCTGCGGCTGAGTGGGCCGGCGGCGGAATTCGCCCGGCGTCTCGGGGTCACCAGCGCCTACGTGACTTTGAGCCACGACGGGGACCTGGCCCTGGCGGTGGTGGTGCTAGAAGGGGAGCCGAGCGCTTAGTCCTCTCGCCTCTTTCGCAGAGAAGGGGGCACGGGTTGGGCGGAGGAGTAGTTATGCTCATTCTAGACCGCTATCTCCTGCGCCGGATGGTCACGCCCTTCCTCCTGGGAGTGCTGGTCTTCCTGGTGGTGCTGCTGGGAGATGAGGCCCGTAAGCTGGGGGCGGCGGTCACCGGACTGCGGGTGCCCCTGAGCCTGATCCTCAAGTACCTGTGGTACGCCACGCCGGGAGCGCTGGTCTGGTCCCTGCCCGTGGGTACGTTGCTGGCGGTATCCATGACCGCTACGCTCTGCGCACGCTCCGGGGAGACGGTAGCCATGCGGGTGGGGGGAGTCAGTTTCCTGCGTGTGTGTGCTTCCTATCTGGCGCTGGGAGTACTGATGAGCGGTTTGGCCTTCGCCACCAGCGAGCGGGTGGTCCCCCGCTGGTCGCGGGCCCAACGCGACGCCTTTGAGGAGATGACTCAGACGCAGGGGGTGGTGCATGAGGCGTACCACCAGTACTTCCGCGACGATCAGCGCCGTATCTTCTATGTGGGGCACATGGACACAGCGAACAACAGCCTGGAGAAGGTCACCATCTGGCAGCTGGACAGCCGGGGGCGGCTCCAGGCCATAGACAGCGCACGGCGGGCCGTGCTCCGGGGCCGGCAGTGGCGTCTGGAAGAGGGGGCCAGCGTGACCATTGACGAGCGAGGCGCGCCGGTCAATGTCCAGCGCTACGCGGAGAAGCCCATTCTGCTGAGCCAGGCGCTGCAGAACTACTACGCGGAGAAACGGACGCCGCTGGAGATGAGCGCTCAGGAGTTGCTGGCACTGGCTACCACGCTGGAGCGCACCGGGCAGGACAGCCAGCGTCTGCGGGTGCACCTGGCCTTCAAGTACTCCATCCCCTTGGCCTGCCTGGTGCTGGCGCTGATGGCCGCGCCGCTGGGGGATGGCTTGGCCCACCTGGGGAGCTTTGCGGGGTTGGTGGTGGCCATTGGGCTCGTCTTCCTGTACAACGGGGTCCGCTCCTGGGGGCTGGCCCTGGGGCTGGCCGGAGTCCTGCCTCCGGGGTGGGCAGGCTGGGCGCAGAACGTCATCTTCGGGGCGCTGGGACTGGTGCTGCTGCTGAGGCATCGGTGAGCGACAGGCGAGGCCGGGCGACGGAGAAGGGGAGGCTCGTATGGGCAAAGTGTGGCCGGCGGTAACGGGTTGGCTGTTGATCGGGGTCCTGATGCTGGGCGCCAGTGGCCCCGGTTGGGCGGAGGAGGATGCGCCCCGTGACCCGGAAGGTGAGTTGGCCGTGACCCTATCGCACTACGGGAGGTGGATGCCCCTGTACGCCACTCCAGGGCTGGCCTTGCTGGGGGACGCTCGCGGGGAGCGGGCCGGGCGGCAGGCGGCGGACGCTATCATCGTGACCAGTACGGCGACGGCGTTGCTGAAGCACTACGTGCGCTCCGGGCGTCCCACCAACCCGGATATGCATCACGGATTCCCCAGCGGCCACACCAGCCTCAATTTCGCCTTTGCCCGGTCGCTGGCGGCGGAGTACCCGCGGCTGGCGGTGCCCGCATACGCCTTCGCTGCGGCGGTCGGGTGGTCACGGGTGCGGGGCAAGAGCCACACGATTATCCAGGTGGTGGGCGGCGCGGCGCTCGGATGGTACCTCGCCGACCGGTCGGTTCACTCCGACGGAGGCCTGCTCAACGGGCTGGTCGTGGAGAAACGGAACGGCACCGCCCCCGCGGGAGGTCGGGCCTCCGGCGGAGCAGGCGCGGAGGTCTGGCGGGCCAGTTGGTAGAGAACCCCAAGGGCGAGGGCGCGGGGGAAGGCACCTACCGCAGCGTGCGCCGGGTAGCATCTTCCGGCACTGGATCCCGGTAGAGTCCGGCGAAATAGGCGGCGTTGAGGTAGTTGTCGGGCATCCCCGCCCACATCATCTGGCTCCTGCGGTAGCCGCCGCCGTCGGCGTCGTTGACCCCGATGTCGAAGCCTAGCCCTCCCCAGTTTCTCCCGCGCCGGGCCTCTATGGCCGCCAGTGGCACCTCTACCTCCACGCGGTAGCCGTCGGGGGTGCGCTGAGTAGTTACGCTGAGGGCTTCCAGGTCGGCGGGCAGATCATGCATCCCCTTCCACTGCGCGGGCTGGTCGGGCGCTGCGGGTGCCAGGACCTGCAAGACCAGAACGTCCTGACTGTACACCGGTTTGCCCTGGTCACGGTCTCCGCGCAGGTCGAGGTACAACTCCACCGAGTCGCCTCGGGAGGGGTCGTTGAGGTCGGCGACGGTGAGGTCGTCGTCGGTGACCTGCACGTCGAAACGGAGCCGATCCGGGAGCGCCAGGACGCAGAAGCGCCCTCCGAGGTCGGTCGGCCCCAGCCACAGGTGGCGGCCGAACATCAGCGCCTCGGCGCTGAGACGCTGCCAGGCCACAGGGGCCGTGGGCCGGCCGGCGGCGTCGGCCGGGATCGCGCTGATCGCCGGGGCGACCACCAGCCAAACTGCGTCGAAGCTCCCGTAACCCTCGCTCCGCGCCCATAGGTGTACCGGGACGGAGTACGAGCGGCCCGGAGTGGGCGGTGGGAGGGGCATCCCCACGCGCAGAGTTTCGCTTCCGCCGGGGCGCAGCGCCACCGTCTGGTCGTGTTGCCGGTCCGGGTAGTCCAGGCGGGCAGTGCAGGCTAACGGGGCCTCGGTGAGATTGCGCAGGCGGGCCCGCAGTTCGTAAGTGGGAGCGGCAGACAACTGGGAGCCGGTGACCAGGCCGCAGGTGAAGGCCGAGACTACGCCAGTGGTCTCATCAAAGGCGCGGAGTACCTCCCGCGCCATGATCACGTGGGTGAAGTCGCCCGGATGGCTGCCCCAGGGGAAGGCCCCGCGGAAGTCGTGATCTCCGCGCCGGAGGGCGGCGTCGAGGTCGGCGGCCGGTATACCCAGGCCGCCGGCCACTTCCCGCGCCGCGGCGCTCCAGGCGTTGTCCGGGTCCGCGTCCACGATCGGGTTTAGGCAGGCGATCACCAGGGCCTCGGTCTGGGTGCCCAGCTGTGTCAGCAGGCGGCCGTAGTCGGTGCGGAAGTCGCGCAGGGCCCGGCCCCAGCCCTTGTCGTTGCCGCCGAACTGCACCAGGACCAGGTCCGGCTTGCTCTGGAGTACCTCCGCCTCCACCCTCCCCAGTGCGTCGCCCGTGGTCGCCCCCGGGTGGCCGTGGATGACCCAGCGCAGGCGGCTGCCCGGGTAGCGGTAGGCCAGGCAGTCAGCGAAGAGGCGGGGGAAGGAGTGACGTCCGTCGGTGCCCATTCCGTCGGTGAGCGAATCGCCGAAAGCGACGGCGGTGATCTCAGCGCCGCGCAACAGGCGGGCGTTGAGGTCTCTCCCGCGTTGGGCCATGTCGTATCCGAGCGCCTGGGAGGGGACCAGTATCGAGGTCAGCAGCCCCAGGAGAAGAACAGCCGCCTGCTTGTCAACGCATCTCTTGATCATGCCAACACTCACCTTCCCCGGCGAGGCACCGAGAACCTTTGGCGCGGCAGCCCGACCGCACGCGGGAAAGCCCGCGCCAGGCGGCAGAGGCCTATCAGGCACCACCACTCTCCCGCCGCAGCGCCCAACCGCACCTCTTCGGCGGACGTAAGTAGGTATCTCTCCCGCCGGCGCGGAAACGTTCGGTCAGCCTTGCCCCACGCTTGCCGAGGGAGCCGCCATGAGAACCGACGCTCGCCGTTGTCTGTGGCCGGTCGCGCTGCTAATCGGAGCGGCGGCCCTGCCTGTAGGCGCCCAGCCCGGTCCCGCCAACCTGCTGCCAAACGGTAGCTTTGAGCAGGTGGAAGACGGGACTCCCGCGGGCTGGACCAAAGGCGGCAACGGCAGTTGGAGCCTGCAGGCCGGGCTCTTCGGTCAGACCGCCCTGCAACTGGCCGCCCGTGCCGAGGGCGGACAACGCCAGGACGCCTGGGCTTACTCCACTGCCTTTCCGGTCACCGGCGGCAAGCATTACCTGCTGGTCTTCTGGGCCAAAGCCCCCGCGCCGTGGCCTCCCGGATCCGATGCCCAGATGTACTGGGCCTTCAAGCGGGCGGACGGAAGCGGCCTGCCGCAGCCTTACGAACACACCGTGCCGCTGGCCGGTTCCTACTGCGCGGGCAAGTGGCAGATGGGGCATTTCGTGGTGCGCGCTCCCGCTGAGGCGGCTTCCGCACAGCTCAACCTGCACCTGGTCTGCGTCGAGGAGAAGGGCGTGACGCTGACCTTCGACGGCTTGCGCATATCCGAGTACCAGCCCCCCGAGCCAGGACCCCACAGCCGCTTCTACGCCTCCGCTACCTATGGCGTCGGCGGCGACCAGGTGGAAGACCCGCAGAGCACTACGGGTCGGGCCTGGCATGTGCAGGTGAACAAGCACCAGCCCGGCGGGAAGATCAGCGGGCCGCTGATCATGAGCGAAGAGCCCGGACAATACCGGGCGGTTTTCCGTCTGAAGGTCGGCGACAACACCCTCGCCAAGCCGGTCGCCTATCTGTACATAACCGGCAATGACCTGGTGAACGTCTCCCAGACGGTCGGGCGGACGATCCTGGGGACGGACTTCGCCAGGCCGAACGAATACCAGGAGTTCCCGGTAGAGTTCATTCGCTCCCCGCTGAGCGGCCTGCAGTATCTGGTGAACTGGTACGGGGGGACCGACCTGTGGCTGGATGGGGTCGACGTGCGACAGGAGCGGCTGCTCAGTGACATGGACTGGGCGGGCCTGTACGGGCTGCCCTCGGCGGGGCCGTTGGGAGAACTCGGTCCGGGGGCGCTGGTCTGCCGGGGGCTGGGCTGCCCCGCCTGGCGGCTGGAGCCGGCCCTGGGGCTGGCCGGAGCCCAGCCCGTGGAGGCGCACTGGCTGTACACCGGCGCGGGTGGTCTGCCGCAACTGGACCCCGCTTTTCCCCGGCAGGCGGCGGACCTGCAGCCGTACAGTCTAGTCGTGCTCGCCGACGTCCCCGCCGATGCGCTGGGGTTCACCGGGAGGCAGGCCCTCCGCCAGTTCGTCGAGGCGGGTGGTGGCTTGCTGGTACTGGGCGGGTACTTCAGCTACGGGCGGGGCGGCCTAGCCCGCAGCTTCCTGGAGGACATGCTGCCGGTGTCGTTTAGCGGCGCCTGGGAGTTGGCCCCCGCCCCGGCCAACGCGGCTCTGCAGCCAGTCAAGGGCTTCTCCCTGCCCTCCAACCTGGCCTGGACTCCGCCGCTGCAGTGCTTGTGGCTGCACCGTCTGCAGCCCAAGCCGGGAGCCAAGGTGGTGCTGAAGGCCGGCGACCAGCCCTTCCTGATCGTGGGGACGTTCGGGAAGGGACGGGTAGCCGCCTGCGCCGGAACCGTTCTGGGGACGTCGCCGACCGGCAAGCAGCCCTTCTGGGAAGGGAAGGACTGGCCCAAGGTGCTCTTTGCCGTCCTGGACTACCTGCGGCAAGGGAGGAACTGGTGATGCGTACCTATCCGGGTGTCAACGCGCGACTGGCGGGGCCGACGGTAGGGGCGGCACTTCAGTGCCGCCCGGGGGTGGTTGCCGTGGTGGGACGCCGACCTGGACGCAAGCCTATTCCCGGGATCACGAACGGGCGCCGTCAGACTCCCCGTCGCTGCCCCAGCACCAGCCACCTCCGGGCGGCGATGAATCGCCGCCCCTACCGGAGCACGGCACCGATGTGCGCCTTCCTTCATCTGGGGCTGCTGGGCGTGCTATTGCTTATCGGCCCGGCTTCCAGTGCCCTGGGCGCGCCCGATCCGGCCCTGGCCGGTCACTGGACCGGCGACGAGGTCAGCGGTCTGAGGGTCTTCGACGCCTCCGGACAGGGGCACGACGGCTGGCTGTACGGTATCGTTCAGCCGGTGCCGGGGAGGATCGGCCGGGGCCTGCGCTTCTCGGAGGGCGGTTACTTTGAGGTCAACTCGGACCCGGCCCTCGATATCAGCGACCAGTTCACCATCGAGTATTGGTTCCTGCCGGGGGAGGTGAAAGCCAACTACGCGCTCATGTCCCGCGGTGGGCTGGGCGAGTCCTTCGATATCTACTACGGGCCGCCCGGACTACTCAACCTGCGCTCGTTCAACTTCAAGGGCCCAGATCACGTATCGGGGCCGGTCTTCAAGTCCGACCAGTGGCAGCACGTGGTCTGGACCTATGACGCGAACCTGCCGGAGAAGTCGCTGCGGCTCTACGTGGACGGTGAACTGCACCGCACCTGGGATGAAGGCGGCAGGCTGGGGGTCAGCAATAAGCCCCTGGTCATCGGCAATGGCGGCAGCCTGGATGAGATCCGTCTCTACCGGCGGGCGCTGGGCGCGGAGGAGATTGCGCGCCGGGCCCAGACGGCGCAGCCACCTGAGGGCCGGGAGGTGGTCATTTGCAGTGTGTGGCCCGAGAAGCTGCTCACGCGGCCGGGACAGAAGCGGGCGCTGCAGATGGCCGTGGCCTCTCTGGCGGCCGCCTCCCGGACGGTGAAGTTCCGCGCCTTCCTGGAGACGGGCCTGGCTCGGGAGATACCTCTGCGGGAAGAGACCCTCGCCCTGGCGCCGGGCGAGGTCAAGGACTACCGGGTGGACTGGGACCCCGGCGACAATCGCTTCGGCTTCGACCTGGTGGCCGAAGTGCGCGACGAGCAGGGCCGGCTTCTCGACCGCAAGAGCGAGACCCTGCTGGTAGGGAAGAACCCATACCAACTGGGTCAGTACACGCTCTTCGCTTCCTTCTCCTGGGATGAAGAGGCCGTGAGATCTGCCCGACGGCACGTCGTGACTATGCGCCGCTTCTATATCCCCCTCAGCGAGTACTGGTGCATCAACCCTGACAACTTCAGCAAGTGTGTGCCGGACACCGACAAGTGGTTCGTCGGTATGGGCGCGACCGCGTACAAGCTCTCCGAGGCCACCACGCAGGCGCTGGTCGCCGCCTGTCACCAGAGCGGCCTGGGTATCGTGCCGTACTCGCTGAGTTACGCGAGCGGCTACTACGGCACCCGTATGGCCCTGGAGCATCCGGAGTGGATGGCGTATACCGCTCAGGGGCGACTGGCCGGCGGCTTTGAGACGCGGCTGCTCGAGCTGATGACGCAGTTCTACCAGCGCTACCCGCAGAGCTTTGAGGACGGAGCTTTGATGGAGGCCATCCGCAAGTTCCCCGACTCCGGCGCGGGTCTGCAGATCTGCACGGTGAATCTGGCCAACCGGGAGGCGATGCGGTTTCACGCCGAGCAGGTGGCGGCGGGAGTGAGGCATTTTCAGTGGGACGGTCTGCGCTGGGACGGGCATCCCCAGGTGGGCGGGCCGGGCGATCCCATCACCATGGGCGTGCCGGATCTGTACGACATGCAGGGCAAGCCGCTGGTGCCGGACGCCGCCACTCGTGACCGCATCACCGTGGAGAACCTGAAGCTGCTCAAGGACCTGGTGCTCAAGGAGAATCCCGACGCGGTTTTCGGTTACAACTGGGGGCTGGAGTACGAGAAGCACGGGCGGGTGCGGCCCACGGACTACGCCGAGTGCTGCCGCGACGGTGGGACTATCCTGTGGGAGTCGATCAACGGCATCGGTGACGCCGGCAGTCCCTGGCACCGCTGGCGGGACCTGGCCGAGGCCGTGGCCGATGAGGTGGAGCATCCGCACCAGCTCGGCGGGTTCTTGCAGTGCGGGGCCTTCATCTGGGGCCGGGCGGCCGAACCCTTCGGTAAGCACCTGCTGGCGATTCTGTTCGCCTCGCGGGCGCGGTTGTATGCCGCTCCGGGTCTGGACAGCAATGCCCCCTACCTGCGCTTTGCGGCGCGCTACTCCGAGTTGCTCTACGACCTGGCGGTGAACCGCTCTCCGGAGTGGGCGAAAGCCGTGCAGGTGGACTCGCCGCAGGTCTGGTGGCGGAGGTGGGTCTACGAGCATCCCTCGGTCGAGGGCAAGCAGGTGCTAGTCCATCTCGTCAACGCTCCGGCGACCGAGTTCGTGGAGCTCGGCAGTACCACCCCGCCCACGCCGGCGAAAGAAGTGAAAGTGAGCGTGGCTGTTTCCGGTGGGCAGGCGCCCAGGGCCGTGTTCCTGCTCTCCCCCGACCGGGAGCCCTGGAGCGTGAGGCTGACGCCGGCGGTGGAGAGCGGCAAGTTGAAGGTGACTGTGCCGGAAGTGCTGTACTGGACTGTTCTGGCGCTGCAGTTCTGAGCGCCCACCACCTCCCCCCTCCTTACAGGAGAGGGGGGAACTGATAGGAGGTCTTGCCTTGTCTGCTAGTCCCTCTGATCATGACCTGGTTGTCTTACGCGACCTGGCCCGGCACTACGCCGAGGTCATCGCCGACCCCGCGCAGTCCGAAAAGATTGCGCTCTGGAAGGCGCTCAATCGTATGGAGCCGGTGCGGCCCATGGTGCATTTGTCTAACAGTGCCTGGGACCAGACCCTCGACGAGAGCGTCTTCATCTGCACGGACGAGTGGTGCCGGGCGCAAGAGCGCTCGTTTCGGTACCATCTGTGGATGTGGCGGCATCTGAAGGACGACTTTGTCTTTGACGATGCGGTGTACGTCCCGGTGGTGGTGCGGACCGGCAGTTGGGGTGTCGAGATTGACGCGGTGCGGCCCGACCACGTCTTCGGCGCAGCGCACTTTGAGCCGGTGCTGCGCGACGAGGCAGACATCGAGAAGCTCCACATCCCGGAGATCACCGTGGACTGGGAGGAAACCCAGCGCAACTACGAGCGCACGGCGGAGGTCTACGACGGGATTCTCCCCGTCCGGACGCGTGGGGTCTGCGGCTTCTGGTTCGCCATTTTCGACCACTACATTCAGTGGCGGGGGTTGGGGCAGGCCTTCATGGACATGGTGGACCGGCCCGAGTGGCTGCACCGTATCCTGAATCTGATGACGGAAGGGGCGCTGGCACACCTGGACGCCCTGGAGGCAGCGGGCGCCCTGTCGTTGAACAACGGCACCAACGGTACCCAGGCGCACGGGCCGGGAGGATTGGCTTTCACCGACGAGTTGCCCCAGCCTGATTTCGACGGCGTCCACGTTCGCCCCCAGGACCTGTGGGGGCACGCCACCACTCAGATTTTCGCCGATGTCTCTCCGGCCATGCACGAGGAGTTCGCCCTGCAATACGAGGCCCGGTACCTGTCGCGGTTTGGCCTGAGCGGCTACGGCTGCTGCGAGCCGCTTCATCGCAAGGTGGACCTGATCCTTGAGCATATCCCCCGCCTGCGCCGCCTCTCGATGAGCCCCTGGGTGGACGTCGCCGCGGGTGCGGAGGCGCTGGGGCGACGGGCCATCTTTTCCTATAAGCCCAACCCCGCTATCCTGGCCGGCGAGACCTGGGACAAGGAGCACGTCCGGGCGGGGCTGCGTGACGTCTTGGACAAGACGCGCGGCTGCGTAGTGGAGATCATCATGAAGGACCTACACTCGTGCCACTACCAGCCCCAGCGGATGATCGACTGGGTGAACGTGGCCATGGAACTGGTCGAGAGCGGCGAGTGGTAAAAGGGGAGAGGCGGAGCGTGTAAGACGGAGCGTCAGGACGACCGGCCACCGACGAGCGCAAAGAAGGAGAAGCGCATGAGTCGTGCGTGTTGCAGATGTGTTTTGGCGGCGGTAGTTGTCGTTCTTGCCGCTCTACTGCCGGGGGCGAGTGTCGCCGAGAGTCTCCGGGGCTTTGGGGAGGTGAGCGTCGCACCGCTGACGGTGGGGGCACTGGGCGGGTACAGCTTCACCTGCGAGAACGCCGAGAAGGCTCTGGTGTTCATGCACAAGCTGGGCCGGGACCTGGAGCAGACGGCTACCGTGCCGGTGCACTGGCTTCCGATCAGGCTGGGGGAGGTTACCGCTCCGGTGTTGGTGCGGCCGGGGCTGGGGAGCTTTCTGATGGCCGCGGTTGGCGCGAAGGTGATAGTGCTCACCAGTCCGCAGACCGAAGGCCCAGAGGCAGCCTTCGTCCCGGCGGCCACGGAGATTGCGGGAGGAGCGTTCTTCGACAGGAGCTTCCGCTATCCGGTCTATCTGGACAAGTTCTCCCACTACGGCATCGGCTCGTGGTACCCGCAGTACTGGGGGGACGCCAACACCAAGGACAAGCCCAACAGCGTGGATGATCACTTCGCCTACGCGAAGAAGATGGGCCTGACGCTGCAGCCCAACGGGGGCGGGCAACTGCTGACCAACCTGCTCCCCAAGCTCCGCGAGTACGACCGGCCCTACCACTTCGCCCAGTGGCTGGAGTGGTCGCCGGAGCTGGCTCTGCTCTGCCCCGACGACCTGACGCAACCCGGCCCGCTCTTTGACGTCATGCCCAGCTACTACGGGCAGGTCAGTGAAGGCGGCAAGCGCCTGCTGACCTACCGCAACTGGTGCTTCCAGCAGGTGGTCAAAGAGCACGTGGACGACCCTCTGCTGGTGGACTGGCTCGACCCGAACGGCGAGGTCGGTCCCTGGACGCTGCACTATTACTGGGACTTCTCCGAGAACAATCGGCGCAACCTCGTGACCTATCTGCGAGACCAGCGCGGCTACACGCTTCCCGGCCTCGGCGAGGCCTGGTGGGGGGACAAGGGGCGCTACCGTTCGTGGGACCAGGTGCCGATCCCCGTGGGCTACGATTTCTTCGGCTGGGAACGGGATAGCGTCCAGGCCGACCGGCTGTGGCGGGTGCACTCCGGGACGCTGGCCGAGGGTCTGGCCCAAGGCTTCGCCCGCCAGAACTGCGACGACAGCAAGTGGCCGGGCTTCGCGATGCCCGGCGGGGAACTGCCGGCTATGATGTGGCGGGCCCAGAAACAGCAGTGGTACCGCGGCCATCTACAGGTGCCCGAGGACTGGCTGAAAGCCCGCCGCGCTCGGGGCCGCATCTATCTCAATACGGTAACTCTCACCACCTCCGGCGGCTGGCGCAACCCGGATTATGTCTGGGTCAACGGCGAGCAACTGGCGGGCATCAACCACTGTCCCGGCTACCCGCTGGTGGGACAAGTAGACGTAACCGAGCTGCTGAGGCCGGGCGACAACAGCATCACCTATGTGGAGAGCAACCCCTGGTGCGGCCCGATGGGGCCGTTCTTCCTCACCACGCGTCGCTACGAGGAGTATCCCTTCGCCGATGCCCATCTGAATGCCCGCTACTACGACTGGCGCACGTATGTCTCCTGGTGCATCGCCGACAAGATGGAGCAGACAATCAAAGCCATCCGCGCCGCAGACCCCGACCGCTTCATCAAGATGCACGCCGCGGAGGACAAGTACCTGGGCATTCCGCTGCAGGCGCGGTACGGGGCTTACGGCCACAACACCGGGGAGGGTGGCTTCTTCCGGCCCTGGGACAAGCGCTTTGGCTACCCCCGCGGGGTGCCGGCTTCGGCGGAGTTCGGGGGGGGGATCGAGACGGTCGCGGGCTTGCGCCGCTGGATCGGCTGGTTTACGTTCGAGGGGCTGAACGCTTTCGACAACTTCCACAATATCCAGCAGATGATGTACACGCCTGCGGCTGAGACCTGGGTGGAGTACATGCCCTATATCAAGCTGGCGAACCGGCGCGATATCAAGAAGCCGGATATCGCGCTGCTGTGGTCCTCGCTGAATTGCCATATCCTGCCCCGGCCGGTTCCGTATTGCTTCGACCTGGGCCGGGGGGACCTGCAGTCCATCGGCTACTCGTACGTGGACATGGATGAGGTCGGTATCGCCGACGGCCTGGCGAAGGACTACCCCGTGCTCTGGGATACGGGCACCTGGATAATGTCGCCTGAAACGGTCGCGCGAATCAAGGCGTATGTGCAGGCGGGCGGGACCTTCGTAGCGCTGCAGGAGACGGGGCGGCATACCTTCACGCAGCGGGACGCCTGGCCGATCCGCGAGTTGACCGGATTCCGGGTTCGGGAGATTCGGCCCATGACCGGGACCCTGATGATCCTCCAGGACCAGCCGCTCTTCACGAAGCTGGCGGGGAAGACCTTCTACAACCGGGGCAAGTCCATTGACTACTCCGACTACAACTATGCGGACAAGTGTGTCGTACTGGAGCCGGTGGTGGGCGGCACGCAGGCGGTGGCACGGTACGAGGACGGAACCGTCGCCATCGGTATGCGACGCCTGGGCAAGGGCCGAGTCATAGTGTTGGGTAGCCCCTTCTGGCGCGACTCGTACGACGGGGCGGGGATGTGGTGGCCTGGCGAGAGTCAGTGCGTCTTTCTGGAGGACCTGCTGACCGGGCTGGGTCTGCAGCCGCTGGCAACCTCCGACTCCCACGACATTTGGAGAGAGCACTACTTGGCCAACAACGGCACGGAAGAGTACCTGGCGCTCTGGAATCCGTTCGACACACCGCGCACCTTCAGCGTGGAGTGGACCACCGCCAACCCGGCGCAGGGCTTGTACGACCCGAAGAACGGGCAGCCGATCGTGGGACAGGTGGACGGGAATCGGGTGCGCCTGGAGAAGGTAACCCTCCCCCCGCTGGAGACGCTCATTGTGGCTACGCAGCCGCAGCAGTCACCCTCGGCGGCGGTGGAGCACTGGTTCCGGCAGCTGACCTGGTGGTGGCGACCGTCCGAGCCGGGGGTCCAGCTGAGCCGTCCGGACCTGCCCGTGTACGACCTGAGCCTGGAGGGCGAACTCCTGGCCAAGTTCACGTCCGAGCAGGAGTTGGCCGCGCTCAACCCGCAGGCCGTTTCGGCAGGGGCCGATCCGGGCGAAGGCTGGGTCCGGGGAGCCGGGCAGAGCATTGAGGAGCTGCGCTCGCGGCCGGACTCGAGTCGCCGAGTCGTCTTCCGTTGTTCCGCCACACTTCCGGATTCCTGGAAACCCGCCGACAACTACACGCTGGAGATTCGCGGCTTTGCCTACGCCGGCACCGCCAAGGCCGTGGATGCGTACCTCAATGGGGTGCAGGTGATGAAGCAGGTTCCTTCGGCAGCGCGGGGCTATGGCGGACTGGACGGCGGGGCCGTTGCGGATGTCAAGGAGGCTCTGCGCTTCGGCCAGCCCAACACTCTGGTGTTCGTCACCGACGAGAACGGTTTTAACGGGGAGGTGCTCCTGCGGCGCAGGCCGGTGCCCGTCGAGACGCGGGAGATTGTCGGGGATTGGGAATTGCAGACCGACGAGGACAGCGGCACCGCGACGGTGAGTCTTCCGGGTACGATGAAAGGGCTTTTCGCGACCAGGAACGACATAACGGTGCCCTCTTCCTGGAAGGGCTCCCGCGTCTTCTTGGAGGTGGCCCTCCAGGAGCCGGCCGACTACGACTCCTTCGCCGTCAACGGCAAGGTCGTCTTCCACCCGGTGAACTGGTTCAAGCCGGTCAAGTACATGGACATCACTCCTTGGGTGAAGTTTGGGGAGATGAACAGCCTGGTACTTATCACCAGATCGGCTACTCAGAAGTGGGAGCCGGGGATGCTGACGGTCAGGCGTTTGGCGCTGGAGAGGGTTGCCCCAGAAAGCCGTTGACCGCCTCGCACCTCAAGGAGCTTCTCTTCGCCGCGTGCTGGGGAACGCCATAGACCGATGGAGGGGAACCGCTATGAACCGCAGGGACTTCATCTCGCTGGCGGGCACGGTAGCAGGAGCCGCTGCGGTGGGCGCCCCCGGCGCCTTGCTGGCGGGCAGTGCCGCCCCCGCGCAGGCGGCGTCCAGACGAAGGCCCGCCCCGATGAAGGTTGGTTGCCAGAGCTTCCCCCTCACCGACGAGAACCTGCGCTACTACCAACGCTGTGGCGTGTTCAACCTGGTAGGCAGCTACCCGAGCAAGCCGGGAGCCTCGGGTTACTGGGTCGTCGAGGACCTGATCGAGTTCCGCAAGCACGTGGAGACCTTCGGCATCAGCCTGGACATGCTCCAGGTGCCCTACCCGAAGTTCACGATGCTGGGCAAAAGCCCCGAGCGCGACGAGGAGATCAGCAACATCCGGCATATGATCCGCGTGGCCAGCCGCGCGGGGGTCCCGGCGCTCAAGTACAATCTGCATATCCTCTGGCCGCTGCGCACCGAGTCCACTCCGGGCCGGGGCGGGAGTCTGTACTCCACCTGGGTGCTGGAGAAGGGCAAGACCGAGTCCTCTCGGCCGGACGCAGGGCGCGTCACCGCCGACCAGATGTGGGAGCGGATGACCTATTTCCTCGAGCGGGTCATTCCGGTGGCGGAGCGGTACAAGGTGCGCATGGCCTGCCACCCGCACGATACGCCCACTCCGCCGGGTTTCCAGGGCATAGACGAGGTGCTGGGCACGGTGGAGGGCCTGCAGCGCTTCGTGCTGACCTTCGAGAGCGACTACCACGGTCTGAACTTCTGCCAGGGGACGGTGGCGGAGATGCTGGACAATCCCGGGCGGGACATCTACGAGGTGATCCGCTGGTTCGCCTCCCGCAAGAAGATCTTCCTGGTGCACTTCCGCAACCTGCGGGGCGGGCGGGACAACTTCCAGGAGGTCTACCCGGATGAGGGGGACGTGGACATGGCGCGGGCCATGCGCGTCTACCGGGACTGCGGCTATGAGCACATGATCATCCCCGACCACATTCCCAGCAGCCCGGAAGACCCGCAGATCCGGCAGGGCTACGCCTTTGCCTACGGCTACATCAAGGCGCTGATCCAGGCGGTGAATAGCGAGTAGCTGCCGGACCGGAGCAGGCTACTATCCGAACGCTCGGTACGCCTCGATCAGCGCCAGGACGTTCTCCGGCGGGACGTCGGCCTGGATCGCGTGACTGGTGCCGGCGATATACCCCCCGCCCGGCGCCATCGTCGCCAAGACCTGCCGTACCTCCTCGCGCACCTGCTCCGGCGTGCCGCGCGGGAGCACATGCTGCACGCCGATGCCTCCCTGGAAGGCCAAGTCCCGCCCGTACTCGCGCTTGATCCGGGCCAGGTCCATCCCCCGCGTGCTCGGCTGCAAACCCTGGAGCACATCCAATCCGCACTCGATGAAGTCGGGGATGAGCTCGGCGATACCGCCGCAGGTATGGTGCATGACCGGAACCCCGAAGTCGTGCGCAGTGCGGACAAAGCTCTCGAAGCCTGGTCGCAAGGCGCGGCGCCAGTCGGCTACCGACATGAGCAACCCGCCCTGCGTCCCGAAGTCGTCCCCTGTCATGAGCAGGTCCAGATTGCCCGCGGCCGCTTCCAAGGTCCGGCGCTCGTACTCCAGGTAGAAGTCGCGGATGCGGCCCACGATGGCGTCGAAGATCTCCGGCGCGAGCAGCAGATCCACCAGAATCTGCTCTACTCCCCGCAGGTACATCGCCGGTTTTAGCTGGGCGAGGCGGTTGAGGCGATCCCCCTCAAACACGCGGCAGGCCTCCCCGCAGGCCAGGCACTGGTCCTTGACGACCGTGTAGTCAAACCAGTCGGGCGAGGGCCAGCCGGGATAGGCGGCCACCTCCGCCGCGCTCTGACAGCAGGCCAGGGGGGACTCGACGACCTCCCAGTAAGACTGCTCCCAGCCCGGGCCGGAGAGCGTGACCCGCCGCCGCAGTACCCCCCACAGGTCGCGCCGGTTCCCGGCGCCATCGGTCTCCAGTGGCGGCCCGATGTGCCGGGGCCCCTCGATATAGCGCAAGTCCACGCCGAAAGTCTCCAGCAACTCCTCCCGGCTGCCCAGCCCCAGGCGCGCCAGCAGCCGCCGGTCCGCCTCCGGGGTGGACCAGAAGTCCACCGGCACGCGGTCGGGCTCCTGAGGGTGGAGGGATTGGGCGACGCGGTCTCGGGAGGTCATGTCATCCAGTGCGGTCTTCCGGCCTGGCTCCGGCGGCGCCTGGGTGGTCAGGGCTCCGCAACCAGGAGGAAGTTCCCTGGGCGACGAGGAAGACCTCCCGCGGCACTCATTTCTAGCCGGGAGGGACGACGCTGCGTATGGCTGTGCGGTCCAACTGGTTGTGCGCAAGCTTCGCGGGTCTGGTTCTGACCTGTGCGCCGCTCGGGGCCGAAGACCTGGGCCCCAACCTGGTGCGGGACGGCGGGGTGGAGACCTGGAACGAAGTCGGCCAGGGCCAGGGCGGCTGGGATTACCTCACCGTTACGCTGAGGAACTGGACCTTCTCCCGCACCGACGCCGGGCGTATCCTCACCCCCGCCGTCTTCTCCCAGGCCGCCGCGGAGAAGTCCGTCTGCCAGCGCGCCGAGGGCGACGTCCACGGCGGCAAGTACGCCCTGCGCTTCTCCGGCGGGATGTACCTCAACGCGGTCACCCCCGAGGCCTACGACACCTCTGAGGGGCAGGAGTATGTGGTCCGCTATTGGGTGAAGGGCACCGGCGACACCACACTGTACCTGCACGTCTATGGCGAAGGCGGCCCCTCGGCGGAGATCCTCTCCAAGCAGGGCAAACCCGAGCCGGATCGCTGGACGCAGATTCAGGAGCGCCTGCGCGTCACCGGCAAGGGCGCCTCTACCGTTTTCCCCCGCCTGACCGCCTCCGCGGAACTGCTGGTGGACGACATCTTCATCGCCCGCGTACTGCGGGCGGAAGATCTGCGGCTGACGGCCGTCGAGCCGGACACCGCCGTGCGCGCGGCCCTGGCCCCGCTGACGGCAGCCCCGCCGCGGATTGACGGCCGCCTGGACGATCCCTGCTGGCAGGGCGCCCTCGCTTACGGCGGCATGCGCTGGCTGGACAACGAGCAGGTCCTGGCCCCGCTCCAGGCCAGCTTCCGGGTGCTGCAGGACGGCAGCATGTTGTACTTGGGCCTGGAGTTCCCCGAGCCGGGGGCAAACGAGATCCTCGCTGAGCTGAAGCAGAGTCCGCCTGCGGAGGCTCTGGATACCTACAAGGGGCGGCACTCGCTGGAGGTCTTCCTCCAGCCGCCCGACACTGCCGCGTACTATCAGCTGGTCTACACCTTAGACGGCGTGCGCTACGACGGCCGGGGCATGCAGGCGCAGTGGAACGGTACCTGGGAAGCGGTGGTCACCTCCGGCGAGCAAGGCTGGACGGTGGAGATGAAGGTGCCGGTACGGGACCTGGGGCGCAAGGGAATTGAACCGGGAGAGGAATGGGGCTTCAACCTCTGCTGGAACCGCGAGGCCAATTACTCCACCTGGTCGGCGGTCGGATACCGGTTCCACAATCCCTTCGCCTTCGGTCGGCTGATCATGTCCGACTGGACGCAGTGGACCCAGGCGAGCACGGCGGCCTGGCAAGAGCAGGCCGGGAATCTGGCCCGCCGCGGGCCGGCCGTGGGCCTGCCGGTGGAGTTCCGGCTGGCGCTGCTGCGGAAGGCGGCTGCTACCGTGAAGACAACCGCAGAGCCGGGCTCCTGGGAAGACCTCACCCGCGCCTACAGCCGAGTGCAGTTCGTCAACCACGGCTACCAGGCTCTGCGTAGTGAAGTGGACTGCTTGGAACTCTTCCGGAAGGCAGGAGGAGAGGGCAGATGAGAGAGGCACGCTCCTGGGCGATCCTGCTGCTGGCGCTGCTGCCGGCGGCGGGCCATGCCGCCGGGCCGACGGTGAGCGAGTACCGCTATGAGCCGCTGCCGGGCTACCGCTACACCAATCAGCCCTGGGACCAGATGCCGGGCAGTCTGACTACCCCCCATGTGGCCTGGGCCAATCCCTCGGTTCACGGGCGGCTCAAGGTTCTGGTCATCTCCCCGTGCTGGAGCGCGCGGGAAACCGTCGAACTGGCCCAGCGCCTTTCCCTCGACGTGACGCCGCTCATGGTCAGTTCCTACACCGACTGGTACCAGAAAGGCGAAGGGTACAACAACGCCTCCGCCGACCAACTGCGCGCCGCGACCGAGATACGCCTGAGTACGCACGCCCGCTACCAGGCGGTCATCATCGGCAGTATGTCCTGGAAGGCCATCCCCGCGGAGGTGCAGAAGCGGATCGTGGCTCAGGTCAACGCCGGAGCCGGGCTGGTGTACGTCAATCCTGCCGAGCTTGACGAGCAACTGGCGGCCGCTTTCACCGCGGAGGGAGGTGAGAGCCCGATCCGAAAGATCAGTGAATCGCTTCCCCTCGACGCGCTCGGCCTCGACCGGGACCTGGCCCTGCCCTTCGGCGCCACCTCCAAAGACTACAGGCCCCGGCATATCGGCCCGCTGGAGATCAAGGCGGGAAGGCTCGGAGCCGGGCGCGTGGTCTTCCTGGACTACCACGACCAGCGCGACGCTGGCTGGCCCTGGCCGCACGTGACCGGCCGCACGCAGTCGCTGACCCCGGACGTGGAGTACGACCCGCTCTTCTACGACTATTATCACGCGGTCCTGGCGAAGACGGTGCTGTGGGCCACCCGGCAAGACCTTGCCGTAGCCGTGCGCCCGGCGCAGACGGCGGTAGCCATAGCCCGCGCGAATCTGCCCGCCAAGCCGGTGGCGTTCACCGTCACCACCACCAACGCGGAGGCGCGCCGCTACGCCCTGCACTACGAGGTCCGCGACCGCCAGGGCCGAGTCGTCTCCGAGGGTGACAGCCCAGTTACCCTCGGCGCGCAGCCCGTCTCCTTCGCCCCGGAGATCCCGCGCCTGGCCCGCGGCCTGTACCTGGTGGACCTGTGGGCTCTGCGCAACGACAAAGTCGCCGACTGGGCCTCGGCGGCGCTGACGGTGGAGGATACCGCCTGTCTCAAGGAGATCCTGCCCGACAAGGAGGCGTTCGCCCGGAGCGAGGCGATAAGCGGCCGACTGACCTGGAAGGCGGCGCTGCCTCCCGGTCGGCAGGCGGTCCTGGAACTTTGGGACGCCTGGGGCCGCCTCGAACAGCGCTTGCCGGTCGCCGGAGGGGCGACGCGCTTCGCTTTCCAGCCGCTGGCGCATCCTCTCTCCCGCGCTTACCGCGTGCTCTGGCGCGTCCTGGAGGGCGCCGCCGTGGTTGACAAAGCCGACTGCTGGGTGGGTCTGCCTGACAACACGGTGGAGGACTTCGAGTACATGATGTGGTCGGAGGCGCTCCGTACGCGCTATAGCCTGGCGAAGATGTGGCGGTTCCAGCAGCTGGGCGTCACCGGCTACTATGATACCACGACCACCTGGTCACCGGAGCCGGTCTATCGCCAGGCCGCTGATCTGCTGGCGCAGAACAACCTGCTGGCCACGCCTTACTGCTACGGTGTGTGGGGCTTCTGTATCTCCGAGAAAGCCGACTGGCCCCGCTTCAGTTTCGGCAAGTTCGCCGATACCCTGGCCGACTACACCCAGAAGTACTACCCGCCCAAAGTCGAGGCCTTCCGCCGCTACGGTACGCTGGGCTACTCTATCTGCGAGGAGAACTACATCGCTCGGGGGGAGAACCAGTGGACCAACCCAGAGGCAGTCCGGGACTTCCGGCAATGGTTGGCCCAGCGCTACGGTGAGATCGCCAGACTGAACGCCGTCTGGGGGACTGCCTTCCAGTCGTTCGACGAGATAGGCGTAATCTCCCTGGCCGAGGCCAAGCGCAGCGGGCAGTACGCCCACTGGTACGACCAGGAGCAGCACATGGTAGATCGCTTCGTGACTTTGCACGAGGCGACCGGAGAGGTCATCCACCGTCTGGACCCGGGGGCGCGTCTCTCTATGGACTGCATCGGCGGCATGGACTACGACTGGCCGCGGATGATGAAGATCATCCGCGCCGGCAATACCTACCCGGGCGAGGACCTGTGCCGTGGGCAGGGCGACATCATCGGCGACTGGGTAGGGGCTTACGAGCGACAGATGGAGGAGGGCAAGATCCGCGTCAAGGCCTGGCGGATGCTGTTTGAGGGCGGGCGGCAACTGGCTTGGTGGCCCTCCGACAGCCAGGCCGGCCTGGGCGGAGCCGCCGCGCTTACCCCCGATCTCTCCGAGCCCCTGGCCTGCATGAAGCAGGCCTCAGAGGAAGTCGCCGAAATCCGCCGTGGCGCCGGGAAGCTCCTGATCAGCAATGCCCTGGCTCTCGACCCGCTCCTGATTCTCTGGTCGAGCCGGTCCTACTACGCCGGGATCCTCAATCCGCCGGATGTCTCCTGGACCGCTTCGCGCGAGGGCTGGACCGATCTCATCCGGCGGCTGGGCTTCAGCCCCCGCACGGTGGGTAGCGAGTATCTGGAGACCTCGCTGGCCTACGACAGTCAGCACCGTGTCCTCATCCTGCCCTGCGCTCAAGCGCTCAGTCCTGCCGAGGCCCAGAAGATCCGCGTCTTTCTGGAGGCGGGCGGAGTAGTCATCGCCGACGTGATACCGGGCGTGTTCGACGAGCATCTGCGCCCGTACGCCCGGCAGACGGCTCTGGGCGGCGAAGTCAAGGAGGCTACTTGCGAGAAGTGCAAGGGCACCGGCAAGGTGGACCTGGGCACCACGGTAGTCGCCTGCCCGGTCTGCGGCGGTACCGGCAAGGTCGTCAGCGGCGCGGAACTCAAGCTGACCAGCGTCCTGGCTGACTGCTTCGACTTCTCAAAGAAGAGCGTCAAGCAGGTGGGTAAGGGCTACGCCCTGTTCTTGAACGGGTACCCGGCCAACAAGGAGGAGTGGCCAGGCCTGCGCCGGGCGCTGGTAGAGTATGGGAAGATACCCAACCGCGCGGAGATCACCGACGCCACCGGCGCGCTGCGCTGGGACCTGCGCAGCACCGTGTTTGAGTCCGGCCCGGCCCGCTTCCTCGGGATTCTGCCGGACGTGAGCCTCCCCGATCCGCCCGGCCCCGAGACTCACCTACAGCTGGACGGCAAGTACCATGTCTACGATGTCCGCCGGCATCAGTACCTGGGCTACGGCGATGCCTTCGACCTGGGGCTCCTCCCCGCGCGGGCTATCCTGCTGGCGCTGCTGCCCCAGCGCATCGAGGGCTTGTCGATATCCCTCGACAAGGCGATGTGCGCGCCGGGCGAGGTGCTCACGCTCAAGGGGCAACTCACGCCCGCCGCGCTGAAAGACGTCCAGTTGGTGCTGCATGTGGAAGTGTCACAGGGGGGGAAGTCGTTGCCCTGGCTCACTAGGAACGTGCTCTGCAAACAGGGCTTCACTTACCCCTTGCCCCTGGCGTTGAACGCGGAGAAAGGAGCGTACGAGGTCAAGGCGACGGAAGTGATCACCGGGATGACGGAGGCGATCACTTTCACCGTCAAGTGACGCTCGTCCTAGCCGCCGAGCACCTTCTCTATCGTCTGCCCGGCGGGGATCGTCACCGCAAAGTCCGCCGCCGCCACGAAGTCAAAGATCGGGTTGCGGCTTACCGTAACCTCCATCTCCCGGTCGGTTGGATTGTGTATCTGCAGCGTGAGTTCCTTCTCCCCGGTGCGCACCACGGATAGGGACAGGTCCGGACTGCTCAGCGTGAAGGGGTGCCCAATGAGGATCTTACCCTTCCTCTCTTCCGGCGCCCGGTGGCAGTAGACGGCGTTGGCGAACATCCCCAGCGGTCGCAGCCGCTTACTCTCCCGCTCATACAACACACTGGTCCACTTGTCGTTCAGGTTCTCCACGACTACCGGCAGCGATACCGGAAAGCGCTCGGGCAGCGTGATTTCCCCGGCGAAGCCTTTTCCCTGCCCGTCAATCGTAAGGACGTACCGCTGGTCCTTGACCGTCCCTTGCTCCAGGGCCACCTGATAGCCGACCTTCCCCGGCTCGGCCAGCCCCAATTGGCTGCGAATGCTCTCCATCAGCTCGGTGCCCGCGATGTCGTCAAACGACCCGGTGACGACCAGCACCCGGTAGGTCAGTTCCGTCCCGGCCTTCAGCGTCTGGCCCGCCACCGGGAAGCCCAGTTGAGCGTGCCAGTTCCAGTAAGTGTAAGCCAGGCCGTCGTCCAGAGCCATCAGGCCCACCGCTCCGAACGCGGAGGGGTAGAAGACGAGGTACGCCCCGCGGTTGAGGTCCCCGCGGTACTGAGGACCTCCGCCCTCGTAGTAGATCAGTCCGGCATGATTACCGGTGCGTGAATGCTGGATGGCGTAGGCCTTGTACCCTCCCGCCTGGCGCCAGGCGTTGAGGGTGCAGACGGTGAGCGGCCGGGGCACGTCGGCGGCGATGGTAACGTCCCGGAGCAGCTTGATCCGGCCCTCCAGAATGACCGGTACCGGCAGATGGTCGGGGTGGGCAAAGGTGATATAGCGCAGGTCGGCGTTGAACAGCTCCATGGGCACCAGCGGGCCGCGCGTCCAGGGATGGGGCCTGGTCACTGAGGGCGGGTATTTCAGCCGGCAAGAGGAGGTCTGAATGGCCACGTCCGGCGAGCACAGATCCCGCCCGATGTCGCGGGCGATCCACTGGTCGCCCTCGCTTTCGGTCCCGGTAGTCAGGGAGGGGGCGGGGGATACGCGGGCCAGGTAGTTGGGCTGGCCGTCAAAGCCCGGCAGGTAGCTGCGATCGGTGTTCAGGTCCACCGAGAGGCTCTCCCGGAAGCCGCCTTTCTCCTGGCTTACCGGTGTCGGGTAGCCGCCGGCAGCGGAGCCGAACACGCTCTTGGCGTCCGGCAGCCCCGCCCAGGACAGCTGATTGTTGCGGTCTGCGCACCAAGTGAGTTGCAGCAGTTGGTTCTTGTCCCACTCCTCATCGCTGATGGCTTGCCGGCCCTGATTATCGGTGACGATCAGAATGAGGTTGTGCATGTCGTTGTGGTTGAGCACCAAGGTCTGCTCGAAACGCTGTGCCCCGCCGGGGAGAAAGCGTCGGAAGAGCCGCGGCCCGTTCATCACCTTGACTTCCTTCAGCCCAACCTCGCTGGACACGGCCAGCCGGACGAACCAGCGGTAGCGCGTCCAGTCGAACCATTCCCCCGCGCAGTCAAAGCCGTTGCTGTGCCAGGCCTCTATCTTGGGGCCGCTGGTCACATAACTGATCGGCGCAAAGCCGTAGCGCTCGCCGATGTCTTTGGTCATCCCTGCCAGTCCCTGTCCCGGATCGCGCAGCCACACCGTTTGAAAGCCGTCGCCTGTCCAGGCGCGGCGCAGCTCTTCGGCCGAGTCCACCAGATGCAGGGCGATAGGGGAGACCCACTCGGTGCGCGCCGCGCACTTGAGGTAGGTGTCCAAGAGCGTATCCGAGAGTTTGCCGTTCTGGTAGGTGTAGAGCGAAATGAAGGGATTCAGGACATTGTAGTCGCTGGGGGGTACGCCGGAGGGGTCCTTCCCGTCCAGGCGGTAGTTGCCGGTGGCCATGCCCGTGCGATCCCCGTTCTTCACCGACCACTGGTACTGCCCCGCCTCCTGCTGGGTAAGCAGCCGGGTGCCGGGCTGCAGGTGCGAGGGCTGGGGCAAGACCAGGCCCACCCGGAACCCGAAGTAGTGTATCCCCAGGATGTTGTCCACCCGGATCCCCGGGATAAGCAGCAGCCTGTCGTCGCTGTGCGCGGCGCACTCTGCTTTGAAAGAGTCGAATTCGTCGGGATTGAGGGTGCCGAAGTCCTCCAGGAAGGCGACGAAGTCCAGCCCCAGCTCGCGCGCGGTTCGAGCGTACTCGGCCACTGTGGACTTGCCGCCGCTGTAGGTTGTTCGGGCTCCCACCAGGCCACGGAACTGGTCCGGGTTGGTCCCCGTGGAGCGCTCGCCGGGCGCCACCTTCAGCGGAGGGGCCCACTGGAAAGGCTCCAACTTGAAGCTCTCCCGCAAACTGGTGGGCACGGTCTCCCGCTCTGCCGTCTGCGAGGGCGCGGCCAGCCACTGCAGCACATTCATCAGCACCGTGTCCAGACCGCTGGGCTTGGCCTCCAGGCCCTTGCCGGTGCAGACGCCATCGTACACGGTATTGCCGGCGATGAAGTTGGAGTACACGCTGTTGATCCCGCACACGGCCAGCCGTCCTGCTCCCTCTACCTGCTCGCGGATCGCCACCAGCGGCGCCGGAGTAGGCGGTCGCTGCTGGAACTGGGGCTGGAGCAGAAAGGGGCTGTCCGTTTGCTCGTAGGTGGCGAACTCCGTGCCGTTGCCGGTAGCGAGCAGCGTGGTCCAGTTGCGGTCCACGACGAAAGGAGTGGTGTTGGCGTTGCGCAGCGTGTCGAAGTCAAAGCGCGTCCCCGTCTTGCCGCCGACCGGGTACCAGACGCCCTTGACGCCGCCGGTGAGGGGAGAGGGGGCCACGTTGGTGGTGTAGCCGAAGTTGACCACATCAAAGATGCCCAGCGTCGGGTTGGCCTCGGCGAAGCAACCCACGGCCGGGCTGAGCCCGTAGCCTTGCACGAGCGGCCAGGCCGCCCGGAAGGCCCACTCGCTGGGCTCCAGGAACAGCAGCAGACCGCCTCCGGTTTTGAGTAGAGAGCGCATCTCGGCATAGCGCGCGACGGTCTGCGCCGTAATCTCTTTGGTGCCGGTGTAGTCCACCTGCGGCCACTGCAGCATCACCACCACGTCAAAGGGGGAGAGCGTACCGGCCGGGAGACGGTCCAGATCCTCGAAGGAGTAGTAAGCGACGCGGTAGCCCAGACCGTCCAGACGCGCCAGATTCTGGCGGAGGTAAGTGCCGCCGTAGTGCGCGGGCAGGTGCCGGCTGAGAAAGCACACCGCCGGCTTGCGCGGCTCCTCGGCCCGCGCCACCGGGAGGGCGCAGACTACTGCCGCGAACGCCAGACCCAGTCCCAGCGCCAGGCTCTTTACCTTGCCCATGGTCGTTGCCTCCTGCCCGGTCCAGTCAGTCTCCCTATCTGGGCCACCGCCGGCGGAAGAACTCCCGCGAGGTCTGCACCATCTCGGCGGTGACTCCCCGCCAGTGCAATCCTGTCGGGTAGGTCGGGTTCCCCATCCCCAGGTAGCCCTCGGCGCCGGATTCCTCACAGAAATCCATGGTCATTTCTAGCGGCGTCAGGCTGTAGGGAGCGATGGTCGCGTCGCCGAGGTACAGCACGTGCCGCTCCATGCCTATCTGCTCTCGCATGTGCTCCAGCATGGCCTCCATCCGCGCTCTCTGGTCCTCCTCTTGCACCCAGCCGAAGTACGACCAGGGCAGAAGCCACCAACCCTGGTGCGGCAGGGCCTCGGGGGCGACGAACTTCTCCCAGTAGATTGGATGATAGACCACTCCGGGCGTGCCCCCATATCCCCGCTCGTCCAGCACCGCCTGGGCGGTGCGCAGGTTCCGGGCCAGGTAGTGCCGGTACATCTCCAGGGCCTGCTCGGAGAAGCGGTAATCACGCTCCAGCCCCAGCCGATCGCACCAGCGAGTGGTCTCTTCCGAGAAGCGGGGATCCGCCACCGGCGCCTCGCCGACCTCCGCGCAGAAGGCCCGGTAGGCGCACTCCGCCATCTCCGGCATGACGCCCTCAAACTCCAGGAAGAAGTAGTCGAAGTCGGGGAAGAGCGTGAGCTGCTCGCGAAGCATCTCCGCCAGGCGAGTCTGATAGAGGTCCGTAGTGAAGTCGGCCAGGGCAATGGGGCCCTCGGTCTCGGCAATCTCCGGCATGTCGGCGGCCCACTCGCCTAACCTGGGCGCGTCGCCCCAGGGCGCAGTCTCGAAGGTGTAGCACTGGAGCATCGCCCCCACCGTCACTCCGCGACCGTGCAGGTGCGCGATTAGCCCGCGCCCCCACTCGTTGTCCGTGAACGTGTTGGAGGCCGCCGGGTGGTTGCGCAGATAGGGCAGAGACGACCTGACGCCGTTGGTGTACCACTTGGTGTAGAAGGTGAAGTTGTTGTAGGCGACTTCCTCCGCCAGACCGTCCAGGAGAGCGCAGCAGGGGTCCAGGTCCGTCCTCCAGAAGGCGCTGATCGGCTCACGCGTAGGGACCCAGTGATCAATCAAGCCTTGGAACATGGCGGAAACCTCCCTGACGCCTCGGAGACGCCACACTTCCCATTTCCCTCCCACCCTGCCCCTGACCTTGCCCAAGGGAGGGAGTACCTCTGTCCGGCGCAGAAGCGTGATCTGATGCTGCTCGGGTCGGCCAGGAAACTACCGGTCATGTCGCATACTGCGGGAACAGTTGTCAGCGTCCTCTTGGCGGTGTTCTGTACGACGCTGAGCCACGTAGTGAGCGCCGCTACTCCCGACCTAGCGCTGACCGTTACCACGGACCGCGTCCTCTACGAACCCGGCACCACTGCGGCCTTCTCCGTCACCGCTGCCAACAAGGTGGAGGCTGAGTTCTCCGGTCGTCTGAGAATCAACGTCTGGTGGGAGATGGGTGAGAGTAAGCCGCTGCTCGACGCGCCTCTCACCTTGAAGCCAACCGAGACGAAGGATTTCGTCGTGCGCTGGGCCGGGTTGCCCGCCGTCATGGGCGCGGAGGCGAGAGCCGAGCTATGAGAGTCGCAGGGGAAGCCGGCGGCGACGGCGGGCGAGTACTTTAATGTCTGGCCGGGGCGGGATTTTCCGCGCGTGGGCATCCATGCTGGTTGCTCGTGGATGAGCTCCGCCGACGCGGCGGCGCTGCGGGGCAACCGTGCCCTCTTCGACCGGTACCGCCGGGGCTACATCAACTTGGTAGAGGTCTTTTTCAGCAAGAGCGCCGTGCTGAACCTGGCGCCGGTGGAGGGGGAGTGGGTCGGGTACTTCATCCAATCCAAGGCGGCTTGTCTGGACACCGCACGCTACCTGCACGAGTTGGGGATGCACACGGTGATCTATGCCACCAGCTACGGCTACCACAGTCTGGATGATCTGGAGATCGCCATGCGGCATCCTGATTGGCTGGCCTACAACGAGAGTGGGCAGCCGGACGGTGTGCACTGCGAGGTACGCAACGAGGATGCCTTCCGCTTTGCTCCCAAGCGGCCGGGGCCGAATGTGGGCTGCTTCGACGGGGTGAACTTCAACTGGACGAACCAGGGGCTGCTGGATTACCACATCGGGCAGTTGATCGCTAATCAGCGGATGTTCGGCACGGACGGGGTGCGCTACGACGGGGAGCCGGGGGCCATCTGGGGCAAGCGGGATATCACCGGCCAGCCCTTCCCCGACGCCGTCGGGAGGGCCGCCGAGCGCGTCCGCATTGTCCGCCATATCCGGCAGAGGGTCAACGCGGCAGTGCCCGGCTACGTCTTCATGTTCAACGCCGGTTCGGCGGTTGGCCTGGGAAATCCGGTAGACGTGGAGAGTGGCACTCTAGACCCCGTCCTGTTGCCGATTGTGGAGAACGGCGGCTCGCTCTGCAACGAAGAGATGCGGCAGGCCTACTCGGCGCTCAATCGTTTCCACGAGTGGAAGAAGTTCGCGGACGGGGTGGTCAGCGACGTGGACCTGTGCCGGGCGGCGGGCGGCTATGCCTACGCGCTGTTCCCCTGGACTTCTACCGTGCACCGCAATTCAAGCGAGGTTGGCTACTCGATTCTCCTGGCGGCGGGGAACCACCCCTGGTTCTGTATGCCTTGGCTCGATGCGCCGAGTGATCCGGGCGGATCGCACTATCCCATCCAGCAGGAGCTATGCGCGTTCGCCACGCGCTTCTCTGCCTTCCTGTGGGGGCCTAGGATAGAGCGGATACGCCGGCCGGATGAGCAGGTAGTAGTGACCTCCGGCAGAGGTCAGATCTGGTGGAGAGACTTCGTGCACGAATGCGAGGTGGGCGACAGGAAGTACCTGGTCGTCCACCTACTCAACGCCCCGCCGAACCGGGCCATCGGGGTCATGGGGCAGCCGCTGCCCGAGCCGATACCCGATGTTCACGTACGCTTCAAACTACCCGTGGCGCGGGTCTGGGCGGCGACGGCGCGCCCGGGACCGCTGCAGTACGGCGAGGTGCAGGAGAGGAGCGGAGAGGTCCTCGTGCCCAGCCTGAGGCTGTGGACGATGGTAGTGGCCCAGTTGGAGTAGCGTTCCGTGGGATGCTAGTTCGCGATTGCCTCAGCTAACGGCCCGCAAGCGCTATCCTGACGGGGCGTAGGGACCGCTTCTATCGTTTGGCCCCGGCACCGAACACGTCGCTGCCGGTACTCATGCCCTGCGATCCCGATTCTTCCGCCACTATCATGTATGCGAATCTGGTGATTTATGGTATTATGTACGGGTACTAGGCAGGAAAGCACACAGCCCTCATCGGACACAGGCCGGGCCGTGACGTCCCCGATGTCAAGGTTAGGTAGGGGGCAACCGTGTCTGTCGGGTCACGAGTCCCGCGGACGGCGCACGGAAGCGGGCAGTCGGCACGCCGGTTGGCGCACAGCAGTGCCAAGCGGCGCTCTGGCTGGCTGTGGCCGGTGCTGACCGCCTGTGTGAGCGCTCTACTCGTCGCGCGCTTCTCCCCCGTGCTTTCGCCCTCCGAGTTCGCCTTGCTCGGAGAGTGGATGAAGTTGCGCCCTCCTCGTTTCCCCGACCCACACATCGCCCTGGTGGGTGTAAGCAAGGAATCCATCGACGTCGCTGATGCGTCTCGCCCTTCCGAGTGTTCCTGCCAGGTCGTGCCCCGCTGCGATATCGGGAAGGCAATCGCCCGAGTGAAGGCGGCAGGCGCGCGCGTAGTCGTCCTGGACTTGATGCTGGATCAGACCTGCCCCGTGCACCGGCCGGAACACGACGCCCCCCTGATTGCGGCCCTGGCGCAGCCCGGCGAGACGGTGATCACGGCCAAGGCCAATCCGGCCCCAGACCGGCTTTTTTTTGCCTGGCCCCCGGCGGTCTTTGTAGGCCCGCCCGATCACCCACACCTGCTGGGCTCGCCCGTACTGTACAACCCGCGTGGGAAGATCCTGGGTGTGCAGCTCATCCAGACCGGCGTGCCCTCCAGCGTTGAGCAGGAGCGGCTGGGCGGGGTGGAGTTCGTGGGCGAAGTTCTTCCTCCTCTCTCGTTGGCGGCGTACACCGCCTACCGAGGCGCTCCCTGCGAGGTGCCCCTCGCTGCGCCCAACGACCGCGTCAGCTTCTGCGACGTGGACATCCCCGTGTGGGCCGACGGCAGCATCTACCTGATGGCGCCGTTCATGCCTGCGTCGGAGCAGAGCATGCACATTATGCTCATTAACTGGAACGGTCCCGCCGGCACCATTCCCATGTTCTCTCTGAGCGCGGTGAATGAGGCCGGCCCCCGTCAGCTGCAGCAATGGTTCAGAGACAAGATCGTCATCCTCGGTTCAGCGACCGAAAGACAGAACACGCCCATGCCCGGGGCTACCAAGATGGAGCATGAGCCCTACATCAACCAGCACGGTCAGCGCTCTATGAGTGGTATGGAAGTGCATGCGCAAGCCCTGGACACCATCCTGCAGCGCAGATTCCTCCAGCCCCTACCTGCGCTCACCGTCTGGATCATTCTCCTGGCTTGTGGTCTGCTTACCAGCCTGGCTCTGCTGCGGCTGGCACTGCATACCGCGGTGCTGGCATGCTTGGCGCAGGGGGGAATTCTGCTCGGCGCTGCCTTCGTGCTCATCAGGAGCGATGTCTGGTTGTACACGATCATCCCGCTCACCGGCATCGGGCTGAGCGCGGTTATCATCGGCCTCTCCGGATACGCGCACTCCCGGCACGAAGCGGCTACACTGGCCGAAGAGGTCGAAGTTCGCGAGACGACCACCGCCACGCTGGTACATGACCTGAAGCAGCCGCTGGCGGCCATCAGCGGGCTGGCCGCTGCCATCCGGGCCACCCAGCAGAGCGAACAGGCCGACCTTACTTCCCCAGAGCTGCTCCAGCGCATCCAGCGTCAGGTGGAACGCGCCCTGGCCGACATTGACGATCTGCTGCTTACCAGTCCGGGGCGGGAGATCAGCCTGCGATGCCAGCGCTTCGATCTGGCGGCGCTGGTCCGCGATCTGGCCGTAGCCCAGAGCCTTAAGAGCTCAATTCATGAGGTGGCAGTGGAGTGCTCCGCCGAGGAAGTCTGGATCACTGCCGACCCCGGTTATCTCGGACGCGCCGTGGAAAATCTCGTAGACAACGCTATCAAGTACTGGCCGGAAGGCGGCACCGTCGTCGTTCAGGTGCTCAACGGCCCCCACTACGCGCAAGTGCTGGTGACCGACGGAGGGCTGGGCATGAGCCCTGAGCAGCAGGTGCGTATCTTTGAGCGTTTCCAGCGGGCCATACCCGCCGGCGTCGCCATTCCCGGCTCCGGGCTGGGCCTGTTTTCGGTCAAGCGCATCGTCGAAGCCCACGGCGGTACGGTAGAGGTGCGAAGCAAAGCCGGTGCCGGTTCGACCTTCATCATCACTATTCCGGACCGATCTTTCACCACCGGGGAAGGGTGAGCACACATGTTGCTGCGCCGATTGCTGGTCACAGGCCTTGCCTGCGCTCTGCTGGGAAGCCTCGCCGCCGAAGCCTGGGGAGCCCAGGCCGTGCTGGTGCGACACAGCGGTACGGTTAAGATGCAGCGAGCAGGAACTGGCACCTGGTCGCGGGTCACACGTGTCACACCGCTGTACGCGGGGGACCATGTGCAGACCTTCCAGCGCGCCTCAGCCACTATCGCTCTCAGCGGAGCACGAGTGCGTTTGGGACCGCGGGCGCATGTGATCATTCCCGGCGCCTCGGCGCAGCGCACTTCCTCCTCGCCGCTTTGGACGGTGGCCGGTCGCGTCTGGGTATGGCTCGTGGGCAGGCGCACCTTTGAACTGGGCAACAACGTGGCTGTGGCCAGTGCCCGCGGCACACAGTTCGTGCTCGAGGTTAGCGAGGAGGGTCCCCTGACCATAACGGTCTTGGAAGGGGCGGTGAACTTCGGCAATCGCTACGGCGCCGTCATCGTCGGTCCGCAGGAGCGCAGCACAGCGGTTCTCGGGAAGGCCCCCGCGCGCCCCATGCGGGTGGACGTGAGCGGAGAACTGTCCTGGGAAGCCACCCTGGAAGGCTTGTGGTTGCCGTGGGAGACTGAGCCGGGCTACCTCGAGGCCGCCGCGTTGGAGGAGAAGTACAGCGCGGCCCTGGCGGCCGCGCCCGACGAGATGACCATCCGGGTCCAGTTGGCCTGGGTGCTGGTGCAGACGGGGCGGCAGGCGGAAGCGCTGCGGTTACTGACGGAGGCTCCGGTGGAACAGCGTCAGGCGCCGGTGGCCGAGGTCGTCGCGGCAGTAGCCACCCTGGGCCTACCGGACGGTGAATACAGTGCAGCCGAGGCGGCGCTGACTCGCGCCGGCGAGAAGGATCCGCAGTTGGCGCTGGTCCCCCTGGCCAGGGGTTTCGCCGCCATGCGCTCCGGCGACGCGGCCGGCGCGCGCACGGCCTTCGTCCGCGCGGTGACTTTGGACCCGAGATGCTACCAGGCCTACGCGTACCTGGCTACTATAGACCTGGCGGAGAAGAAGACTGAGAAGGCTCTCGAGAGCGCGGAGAAGGCGGTGGCCCTGGCTCCGGAATCCGCCCTTGCCCGCGAGAGCCTGGCGACGGTGGCCTTTTTCCTCGGGGACGCTGCGACCGCCCGCCGCGAGCTGGACCTGGCGCTGGAGACCAACCCCAACTCCCCCACCGGGCATCTACTCTCCTCCGACCTGTATGCGCAGGCCGGTGACCTGGATCGCGCCCTGGACGAGGCGCAACTCGCCGTCACTCTCGACCCGGGCTGCGCTCCAGCCTGGAGCGCCCTGGGCTTCCTCTGTCTGGCGGTCAACGATCTGGCCTCAGCCGACCGCGCCTTCCACCAGGCCCTGGCCTTGTCGCCGCGCCTGGTGGCGGCGCGCACCGGCATGGGCGTGACCTACGCTCGGCAGGGCAGACTCGCCCAGGCACTGGTCATGCAGGAAGGCGCCGTTGCCCTCGACTCCTCCAGCCTGGCGGCCCGGAACAACCTGGGGGCGGTCTACCTTGGACAAGGCCGCTTGCAGGGTGCCCTGGAGCAGTTCCAGAGCCTGATCGCGGAAGACCCCGACTGGGCGGTGCCGCACGAGAACCTAGCCCTGACCTACCTGGAACTGCAGCGTTACGCCGAGGCTCTGCAGGAGGGCGAAACGGCCGTGCGGTTGGGGGCCGACTCCCCCCGCGCCCATACCACTCTGGCCCGGGTCTACCTGCGGCAGAACCGCGTCAACAAGGCCTGGGCGGAACTGCGCCGCGCGCTGGACCTTGACGACGGCTTTGCTTTGGCTCACCTGGAAATCGCCGAGGTCTATGTGCGGTTGGGCAAGTCCCGGGACGCTTTGCGACATCAGCTCCGGGCCCTGACGCTGCAGCCCGGTGCGATCGCCGAGAGCCGCGCTTACGCGCGGACCGAGGCTACCCTGGCCGGTGGGAGCCTCCTGGCTGATCTGAAGACCGACGGCCGCTATGACAACGGCCTGTCTACCTACTTCTTCCGCGCCGCTCATGAGCGCGACGACGGTGACCGGGCGCACTCCGACTGGAATCGCACCACCGCGGTGGGGATGGTCGGCCGCCAGAATGCACCCGACACGGTGGACGCCGGGTATCTCTCGCTGCAGCGGGACTGGCGCGATCGTCCGGGCCGCATGCTCCCCGACGGGGCGCCGGAGGACGTTGACTACACCGGCCGTTTCACCGCCTATGACGCCAAGTATCTCGGTCGCCGCCCGGCGGGTCGGGAGACGGAGTGGAGCTGGAAACTCGGCTACACCCGCGCCGAGGAGCGGGAGTCCAATCCGGATGCCCTCAGTCCTGCCGACCCGAAAGCTTTCTGGCGACTGAAGGAGCAGGCTCAGGGACCGACCGCCGAACTACGCTACGACCGGGAGCTGGGCTCCCGCGATGCTCTGGTAGCCGGGGCGGGTTACTTTGGGGAACACTGGAGCCGCTCCGGGCGCGTGGGGCAGAGGCAGCCGCCGAGAACGGTCCCCCGCGTCGTCTGGAGCCGCTTCTCGGACGAGGCCAACCGCGATGCCCTGACACTCTATCTGTGGCGAGAATGGCAACCCGGCGAGCGCCTGCAGGCCATGGTGGGCGGGCGCATGGCTACTCGCCGCGGCATGGAGCCGGTTCTGCGGCCCGAGGCGTATTTGCGCCAGGCCGTAGGCCGCCATGGTGCCGTCCTGCTCCTCACCCGCGCGGTCCTCGCCGACGACGTTACGGAGCTCTCCCCGGTGCAGGACTGGGGCCTGCGCGACTGGCTCTCTCCTCTCGACCTGGCCACGGGCGGCTACAGCCAATCGCAGGAACTGCAGTACGAGTGGCTGCCCGCCGGCGGGGCGCTGGTTCGCGCATCCCTCTTCCGCCGCGACCTGAAAAACTACCTGGTGGACCTGCAGGACCCGCAGTGGTCCGCCGGAGCGGCGGGAGTAGTCCTGGCCTCGGGGACGCTGACCGGCGGGGAGCTGGAGGCGGAGCACTGGCTGAGTCGTCACCTTAGCGCCGGCTTGTGGGTGCGTCTGGTAGACAGCGATAGCGAGGAAGCCGGCAATCGGGATATTCCGTACCAGCCGCGGCTGACTGGATATGCGCGGGCGGACTATCTGGCGGAAAACGGGTTGCGCGTCGGCGCCATGTGGCTGTACGTAGGCCGGCGTTATGCCGACTTGGACAATGCCACCCGTCTGAGCGGGTACAACGTCCTCAACCTGCGCGCCAACTGGCAGCAGAACCTGCACACTGATTGGTTTGTGACCGTGGAGAATCTGCTGGATCGGGATTACGCCTACTGGCAGGGCTATCCCGCCCCCGGCCGCAAGGCCCGAGTGGGGGTCAACTATCGCTGGTAATCGCGAGGTAACGCAGGCTTCCCTGCCGGGGTCCTGGCGAGCGCAGGCCGCTGCCGCGTCGTTTCCCTCGCGTCGGGACCGACATGGCTGGAGGTGGCTTCAATGAAAGACTGGCTCTGGACCGAACTACTGCTTCTCGGCGTGCTGGGTGTGGGGTTGATCATCATGGGCTGCTCGGGGGCCGGTGTGCCCGCGACCCAGGTGCGCGGCGCCTCCCTGCAGACTCTTGCCGAGGACAACCTCAGCGCCGTGCTGCTGGTGCGCAGCTGGTTCAACATGCTGCACACCAAGAGCCCCGGCCTGGCTGCCGCGGCGGTTCGACCCTGCGCCGAGTGCACCCCGGTGGACAACACCGAGTACTTCCCCGATGGATCCAGCCGCAGCCGGGGTACTTGGAGCGATTGCGGCGAGTATGATTACATCATTGAGGCCGACTGGGCCGGGCACGGCTCGGCCCACTGGCCCGACGGCCGAAGCCAGGAGATTCTTTGGAGTGCCCCTGTTTTTGAGGGCGACACGTATCGTTGCACCCTGGACGAGCGCTTCGGTGACGGCACGCGCTTTGTCTTCGAGCAGACCGTTGACTCGGGCTTGCCCGAGGTCCCCCAGACCTGGAAGGGCACCGCTACCTTGGCAGACGGCCGGACCATGAACTTCGTCCTCAACCGGACGCAGCAGGCCTATACTCCTGGCGAAGATCACATTGTCCTGTCCCTGCCGGATGGCTCTTCCCTGGAGGTGCGGGTCCCCCTGATCAGTGTGGTCGGTGCGCTGTTCTGGCCGATGTTCGACCAGGGCGCGCGGGGTACGTTTACCGCCCCCGGCGGAGCGACCTGCGGGTTCGTAATGACGGGGGACCCGGCCACGGACCGGTGGACCCGGTGGGGTCTGACGGCGTCGGACGGTACCACCGGCAACTTCACCTTCGAGGAGGGACTCAGTGCCGGAGGTCAACTCCGCAAGGGAAGCGAGGTAGTAGGCACGCTTCGCTGGGACGACTCCATGCAAGGGAGCCTGGACCTGCTCAGCGCGGCGGCCCAGGCGGTGGGCCCCTCCCGGGCCGCCCGAGACTTCGCGGTGGACCGCTGGTTCTCCAACGCCGCGGCGCTGGGGCCGGCCCCCATGTACTGAGGCTATCCGGACGGCGATGACGGACGCCGGACAGTGAGCTCCGCCCGGCTGAGGCTGCCCGACCGAGCGCGGGGCCTCTACCCCAATAAGTCTTGAGGAGAGTGATGAGCAGATGAGACAGATGAGACAGATGAAGGTCAATGTAGGCGGCACCCTTACAGGTGCCACCCAGCGCAACCGCCTGGATTTCTGTAATCCCGCCACCTACCAGGTGGTGGCCACCTGCTACACAGACAACCCGCCGGCCTGGGGCCCCGTCGCCTTGGCCGTGGGGGACTACAAGATCCGGGTCAATGAACGCTGCTGGGCCACCTCGCCTGATCCCCTGAAGGTGCGTATACCGATGCCCTCGCAGACGGTTTCTGCCACTTGTGTGAACCAGGGCAGCTACAAGGACGCCTCAAAGCGAGGGCCCAAAGACGAGATCTGGATGACTGAGATCAGGGTGGCGAAAGCCAAGTGCAGTCAGCGCCTGGACTTCTACAAGGGCAACATGCTCATGGCGACCGTCTTCACCGCCGAAGACGGCTCCGCTCACGTGTCGGTGCCGATGGGAGTCAACAAGGTAGCCGTCAACAACGGTCAGACGGAGAACCTGGCTAAGGAGATCAGGAGGGAAGTACTGCTGGTGGAGATCCAGTCGCCGGATGTGAATACCGGCGTCGGCGCGCCGCCGCCGAAGACACGCAACCCGGTGAAGAAGAAGTAACAGACTCAGCGCAAACGCGCGAGAGCAGGCGGGCGAACACCTCCCGGATTACGTTCCAGAAATGATTCCCGCGTGGCGTGGGCTTTCTAGCTGCGCAGTGATCCGCAAGTTCATCGGAGGGCGGGCGGGAGCGCGCGCCCCACGCGGAGGGAAAGAACGACTTTCTGAGCACAGACCTGGTTCGGCGGTCCGCTCACAGGCGGAAGAAATCCAATAGGCCGCGGCGGACCGCCGTGATCAGCCAAAGCAGCGCGAACAGCGCGGCGAAAGCGATGGCAGCCGCCCGGCCCACGTAGGGGCCCAGGCCGTACTCCGGAGCCACCGCTCGATCCAGCAGGTAGAACGGATCGCGGCCCGCGCTGCGGACTTGTAGGGCTGCCTCCTCCAGCTGTCGGTCCAGGCCGGCGCTCACCGCGGCCAGGGTGTCTCGCTCTCGCTGGAGGGAGGCATACTGACGGCTCACCGGCGGCAACGCCTCCAGGCTCCGGTTGGCGCTCGTCAGGAGGGCAGCATAGGCCCGCTCCCGCGCCCGCACCCCGGCCAGTTCTACCTCCTGCCCCGTCACGCTGCGGAGCAGGTCGGTGTAGGCGGGATTGGCGGAGGTCGCCACCTCTTTCAGCACCGCCTCGCGCAGGTTGGCCATCTGCCGCTCCAGATCGGCGATCTCAGCGGACAGCAGCGCCACCTCCCGCTGCTGCTCGGTCTTGCCGCGGGCCAATTGAGAGGCCTTCTCCAGGCGCAAGTCCGCCAGTTTCTGCTCCAGGCTGCCGATCACCGGGTTGCGCGTCTCCACCTGGCTGGATACGGCCAGGGCGTCCTCCTGCGTCAGCTTCCCCCGCGCCACCGCTAGGGAACGGGTCAGCTCCTGCGCCCGCGCGTGGCTGGTGTCACGGGCGTTCTCGATGGCCTTGATCCGCTCCAGGATCTGCCCGGCCTTCCCGTGGGGGTCCAGTAATCGCTCGCGTGACTGCAACTCCTGCAGGCGGGTCTCCACCGTCCGCAGGCGCTCCCGCGTCTCCCGTACATTCTGCCGCAGGAAATCGTAACCGGCTCGGGCCTGCTCCGTATTGATGCCCGTAACCCGCTCGCGCAGTTCTTCCACACAACCGTTGGCCAGCTCCGCGCACAGACTCTGCGCCTCGTCAAGGGAGAGGGCGGGGATGAACCAGGACCCCCTCACCGGCAGCCGGCAGCCCTCCACGGTAGCGGTCACCGTCAGCCCGGTTCCCGCGGAGAGGTTGAACTTGAGCATGCGGGCGAGCGCCTCGCGGGTGAAGCTGAGGTCCAGTCCGAGCCGCTGGGTCAACTGGTACTTGTGAATCAAGGCGTCCTGCAGAGTCCGACTCTGCAGCAGCAGCATGTACTTGTCAGTGCCAACGAGAGGCGCCGCGGCCGGAGCCGCAGCTGGTTCCGCACCGGGTACGGCCACAGCTCGGCCGGCGCTGTCGGCCGCCGCAGCCGCCTTCTCAGGCGCCGCCAGGAGTACGGCCGCAGTCGCCTGATAGGAGGCGCTGCCATAGAGATAGGCCAACGCCGCCACGATTCCTGCCCCGATTAGGCTGCCCAGGAAGATGAGCCAGCCGGTTAGGTGGGGATAGCGCCCGATCTTGCGCAGAGTTCGGCTGTGGATCTCGGCCATGATGGTCGTGGGTCGGTAGTCGCTAGTCGCTGGTCGCCGCAGGTCTCGCCATCAGGTCCGGCCTGCCGTTTACGGACTCTCAGAATATGAGCGCCGCCGCAACGGCGGGCAGGATGGTCCGCAGCCACCCTTCCCAGCGCGCGTCGGTCGGCACGGTGCGCACCACGTAGCGGGTGGGCACCACGATCACGTCACCCGGCTCCGGTATGTCGCCCGGCTTGAGCGGAGAGACGGCCCCGTTGGCGTGCACCACGATCATCCGCCCGGCGGCAGCGTCCTCCCGCAGGCCTCCGGAGCTGGTCAGATAGGACTCCACTTTCTGACCTGCCACATACGGCACCGACCCCGGTCGGGGCACGGCGCCCAGCACTGTGACCAGGTTCACCCGGCGCGGCACCACCAGCGTGTCGCCGGGCTCCAGCTCCAGGTTGGCCGCTTGGTTTTGCCCGGACAGTATTCCCGGCCCGTCTATGGGGATGGCCGCCACCCGGTCGCCTGCGGCTACCGGACGCGGCGGCAGCACGATGCTCACGCTGTGTGAGCCGGAGAGCACTGACTGCAAGCCCTGGCCGACCGTGTTACTCAGCGCCGCTGCCTGCTCTTGCTGGGTAAGTTGTAGGGTCGGCTGGCGGGTTTCGGCATTGACGAACTGCAGCACCCGCCCCAGATCCTCGGCCTGGGCCTGCGGGAGAGAATCGTCGTATCGCCGGTAGATCACCAGCCCGCTGAGGTTGGCGTCCGGGAGCAGGCCCCCAGCTTCCTCGAGCAAATCGCGGACCGTGTATCCGCGGGTGCGGGAGCGGCGCTGTAGAACGTAGCTCCCCGGCGCCCGGACCTGCCCTTCCAGACGCACGAGTTCCGCCTGCGCCCGGTACTCTCCGCGTCCCGCCACCGCCACTGCGTCGCCCGGCTGCAGAACTTCATCCGGCGTTACGGTGAAACCGTTCGCCTTTACCTCCAGCGCCAGCGTGGCGGTTTCCGGCGTGCCCTCATAGCCCCCGCGTGCTAGTTGGATGGTAGGTCCCGCGCCCGGGGCTAGGCCGCCCGCGGCGAAGATCAGGTCGCTGACCCGCATCTTCTCCAGGCGTTCATACTGGCCCGGTTTGTTGACATAGCCGTCAATGCGCAGCTTGGGCTCGCCGGTGACTTCAGAGCGCAACCGCACCTGCAGTATGTCGCCTCGCTCCAGGATCAGGTCGGTCTCCGACCGCTCCGTGAGCCGGCTGAGGTTGACGGCTATCGTTTCGTAACTACGGTCCGGCGTCAGCCGCAGCAACGCCGCCCGCTCCGGGTAGGCCCCCGCGCTTAGCCCTCCCGCCCGGCGCAGCAAGTCGCTCAGTCGCATCGCCGCCGCCCATTCGTACCTTCCGGGCCGCACGACGGCTCCCTCCACGCTGACTTCGAAGGCCGGCTCCACATCGCGCTGATGGTAGATCTCGAGCAGATCATGCGGCCATACCGGCAGGTTAGCCTCCGGGTCGCCCGCCAGCGCCCGGGGCAGGTCGAAAGTGAGGACCGAGTAGTGCCGCTGCTCGTTCCGGCGGCGCAGCAGGGCTTTGCCCATGTGCGCATCACCGGCCAGGCCCTGTGCCGCCGCCAACAGGTCGGCCACCCGCGTATCCGGCCCCACGGGATACAGACCGGGTCGCTTGACCGCGCCCTCCACCAGAGCGGCATTGACCCCGTCCGCCAGGAGGCTCTTGACCAGCAGCATCTCCCCCGGATTCAGCACCCGTCGCGCATTGGTCGTATCGTCCTGCGCCAGGTTCAGGCTGATGATCTGCCACTCGCGTCCGCCCGCCGGACGCCACAGGTCCGCTCCCAATAGGTAGGCCCCCGGTTTGAGGCCGCCTGCCAGTTGCAGCGCTTGGGCTACGGTAGTGTCGGCGGCAATCTCATACCGCCCCGGGCGGAGGACTTCCCCACCTACGGCTACCTCGGGCCCGGCGGGGGCAATGAAGAGCACGTCGCCGCTGACCAGCGTAACATCGCCTTCCCGGCTGCCGCCGAGCAAGTAGTCGTAGAGGTCCACAATCACCGCCGGCTGCCCCGCCCGCCGGAGCGTTACCTTGCGAAAGGATCCTGTGGCTCCCGGTCCGCCGCAAGCGTATAGAGCGCTTAGTACCGTGGCGTTCCCCGGCAGGACATACCGTCCCGGTCGAGTAGCATCGCCGGTGACATAGACCTCTATGGTGCGCTGCTCCGGCACTAGGAGAGTTACGGTGGGGTCTTTGTATAGCTTGCTGTACAGCGCGGTCAGGGTCTGGCGGAGTTGCTCCAGGGTCTGTCCTGCGGCGGCGACGTTGCCCACTTCCGGCAGGCTGACGAGACCCTCGGCACTCACGGTGACCGCCTGGTTGACCTGCTCCCAGCCCCTGGCCCAGACCTGCAGAGACAGACTGTCGCCCGGCCCCACCAGATAGCCGGGCGGCGGAGGCAAGCCCACTGCGGGCTTGGTACCGGGCGCACCGCCTCCGGTGTCGGCGAAGAACCCGGTGCCAAAGCGGGGCAGCCCTTCATAGGTAGCCTGCGGGTCAAAGAGCACTCCGCGGGGTGCCCCCGCTGCCGAGGTCACCAGCGGCGTGACCGGGGCCGGTGCGGAGTCCGCTCCCAGCGCCAGGCCGGCACCCAACCAGCCCGTCAGGCAAGCGACCAGCATCAGGAGAATAGTGCGAGGTACGGCTAACATTGGGAACGTCCCCCTCCGATGCCTCCGAACGTCCGTCGAACGACGGCGTATGCTACACCAATTCCCTCTTTGTGGGAAGAGGCCTTCTTGCCGAAGAAGGAATTCCGGTGCAGGGATGACAAATCTCCCGCCTCGCAGCACGGAGAAGGGGACGAGACTGCCCGCCTTGCGGAGACCTGCACTATGCGCGTATACCTCATGACTGATATGGAGGGCGTGTCCGGGGTCACCAACTTCGAGGATTTCATCAGAGCCGGGGCGCGTTACTACGAAACCGGGCGGCAACTGACCACCGGCGAAGTCTCCGCCGCTGTGCAGGGCGCGCTTGACGCCGGAGCCACCGAGGTCCTCGTCGTTGACGGTCACGGGGGCGGGGCCATTGACCCGCTCCTGCTGCACCCGGCCGCCCGCCTGCTCACCCGCGGTACCTACCCCTTCGGCCTGGACCTCGGCTTCGACTGCGTCGCCATTATCGGCCAGCACGCCAAAGCCGGCACGCCGGAGGGGCATCTCTGCCACACACAAACCCTGGAGTGGCTGGACTGTGTTGTCAACGGCGTCTCCGTCGGCGAGACGGGCGAGATGATGCTGCTGGCCTCCGAGTATGGCGTGCCCACGGTGGCGCTCAGCGGCGATGAAGCGGCCTGCCGCGAGGCGCAGGCGTTGGTGCCCGGGATCGCCACGGCCGCGGTGAAGCAGGGCCTGAGTCGAACCGCCGCCATTCATCTGCATCCGGAAGTGGCGCGGGGACTGATCCGGGAGGCGGTACGGCAGGGCGTGGCTCGCCGGCAGGAGGTGCCCCTGTTTCGCCTGCCTCCTCCCTATGAGATGGTGGTTACCTGGCAGACCAATTCCGAAGGGCCGATTCACCGCGGCTGCAAGACCGCCGACACCATCCTGACCCTGCTTACAAAGCCTTACGACTGCGTAGAGGAAACGGAGGAAATCGCCTCATGAGCGAGGCACAGACTGCCCTGGCCATCAACGGTGGAGCCCCTCTCCGCGCTGCCCCCTGGCCGGGGCGAGGCCTGATCGGGCGCGAGGAGAAGGCGGCAGTAAGCGCCTATCTTGACGAGGTCATCGCCGGCCCCGGCTTCATCGGCTACGGCGGAGCCGAGGAAGAGGCCTATTGCCGGGAGTTCTGCGAGCAAATCGGCGGAGGCTACGCGGATGCGGTTAACTCCGGTACCACTGCGCTGTACGTGGCGCTACGTGCTCTGGAGCTTCCGGCCGGTAGCGAGGTCATTGTCAGCGCGGTCACCGACCCAGGCGGTTTGATGCCTGTCCCCCTCCTGGGCCTGATCCCCATGATTGCCGACTGCGCGCCAGGGAGGTACAACACCGGTCCGGAGCAGGTGGAGGAACTTATCACCCCCCGTACGCGCGCCCTGGTGATCGCCCACATCGGCGGCGAGCCGGCGGACCTGCCGGGGATCATGGCGGTCGCCGAGGAGCACGGCCTGCCGGTGGTCGAGGACTGCGCCCAGGCGCACGGGGCGACTATCGGCGGCAAGCCGGTGGGGACTTTCGGGACTGTCGCCGCCTTCTCGACGATGTGGGGCAAGCATTACTCTACTGGCGGCCAGGGCGGGGTCGTCTACACGCAAGACGAGGGACTACACTGGCGTGCTCGCCGCGCGGCGGATCGAGGCAAACCCTTTAACCTGGAAGGGCCGGGCGGTAACCGGATCGCCTCGCTCAATTTCAACCTGGCCGAACTGGCTGCCGTGGTCGGACGCGCCCAATTGCGCAAACTCCCGCGGATCGTCGCCCGGCGTCGTGAGATAGCCCAGTCCCTGCTGACGGCTTTGAGCGAGATGGAGTTAGTCGCCCCGCCGGAAGTGCTGCCGGGCACGGAGCCCTCCTGGTGGTGGCTGCGTGTGCGCTTCCGGGCGGAGCGCGCCACCTGTGACAAGGCTACCTTCTGCTTGGCACTGGCCGCCGAGGGCCTGCCGGTCAACCCCGACTACCGCGCCGCCCTGCCGCACAAGATGGACTGGTTCACTCAGCGTCGAGTCTTCTCCGGCAGCGGCTTCCCCTGGAGTAGCCCCGAGTATACAGGCGATCGCGACCGCCAATTCCCCTGCCCCAATGCGGAGCAGACGATGGACACCACCTTCAACCTGCACATGCACGAGGGCTGGGGTGACCAGGAAGTCGCGGACGCGGTGGCAATAATGCGGAAGGTGGAGGAGGCGTTCCTTCGGGAGTCTGAGGTCTGAAGTCTGAAGTCTGAAGTCTGAGGTCTTCCCATGATCATAGACATCCACAACCACCCCGACTGGCTCGACCTGGACGTCCGCGGCGTTCTGGGCAACATGGACAAGTACCACATTGACGTCACCTGGATGTTGTCCATCGAGGGCCCTCAGGACGAGTTCGAGCAACACGGCCACCGCGCCTTCCTACCGGTGGCCGGTGGCGGCGTCATCTCCATACTCGACGCGGTTCTGCGCTACCGCGATTTCGATCCGCGGCGATTCATCGCCGGGTACTGCCCTGATCCGCGCCGACCCGAGGCGCTAGACCTGATGAGTGTCGCTGTGGAGGTGCATGGGGTGCGCGTCTGCGGGGAACTCAAGCTGCGCATGATGTACGACAACCCGGATGCTCTGCGTCTCTTCCGCTATTGCGGCGAGAAGGGCCTGCCAGTTATCGTGCATATAGACTACGAGTTGGACAGCGGCGCGCTCTACCCGCGTCCCAACTACTGGTACGGCGGGGGCGTAGAGGCTTTGGGGAGGGCGGCGGCGGCCTGTCCGGAGACGATCTTCTTCGGCCACGGCCCGGGCTTCTGGGCGACTATCTCCGGCGACGGCAAACACCTGACCGAGTATTACCCCAAGGGGCGGGTGGAACTGGGAGGCATGCTACCGACGCTGCTCCGCCAGCTGCCCAACCTGTACTGCGACTTCTCCGGCGGCTCCGGCTGGAACGGCATCACCCGCGATCCCGCCTTCGGCAGGGACTTCATTCTCGAGTTCCAGGACCGCTTCTGCTACGCCCGGGACCTCTTCGACAATCGTCAGCAGGAAGCGCTGGAAAGCCTGGACCTGCCAGGGGAGGTACTGGAGAAGGTGTACTGGCGCAACGCCGCTCGGCTGGTACCGGTGGAGGTCTGACCCCCTGGTCCGGCGAATTTGCCTACATGTCCAAGCCCGCTTCATTTACTCCGGACGGCACTCGCTACGTGGTGTGCGACGTCCACCTGATGGATCGCGCCGACGCCTATCTGTGGAATGACCAGATGTTCCTACAGATGGACCACCGGGGCCGCTGCCAGGCTTGGTACATGCAGCCGAACCTGACCTCCTACGCCGGGCCGCTGCGCTGCTTCTACATCCGCGACGACGAGACCGGCGAGTTCTGGTCCGTACCTTTTGAGCCGGTCAAAGCTGAGCCGGAGGGGTTTGAGTTCTCCATCGGCAGAGGGGACCTGCAGTGGCGGGTGGTGAAAGAGGGGATGGAGGTCACGCTGCGGGTGGTCATCCCCCGCGACGACGTTGCGGAGCTGTGGACAGCCTCCGTCCGCAACCTTTCCGGCCGCCCCCGCAAGCTCTCTCTCTACAGCTACTTTCCCATTGAGAGTGCTCGCGCCATGGCCTGGGACGCCAGGTTCGATCCTGCCCTGGGCGGGATGCACTACCACGCCTTCCCCTACTACGTGAAGGTAGAGGACTACTACAAGTACCGGGTGTTGCGCAACGAGACGATGTGCGTGCCGGATGTGGCGCCGACGGCCTGGGAGATGAGCGCCGGGGACTTTGCGGGGGAGGGTGGACTGGCCGACCCGACGGGCCTCCACCGCAAGCGCCTGGCTAACGGCTATGAGAAGCAAGAGCCGTGCGCTTGCGCCTTCCAGTGGGCCCGATCGCTCCGGACCGGGCAGGAGTTCACCGTCAACCTGGTCCTGGCCCCGGCGCACGACCGGGCCGAGATGCTCCGCCTCAAGCGCAAGTACCTCGCCCCCGGGGCGATGGAAAAGGCGCTGACCAAGGTCAACGCCTTCTTCCGCAGGTATGAGCCCGCCTACCGGGTGGAGACGCCGGACGCCGATTTCAACGCTTACCTCAACGTGTGGCTGCCCTTCCAGAACCTGATGAACGGGCGCGCGCTGCGCTTTAACATGGACGCTTGCGGGCGCAACATCATTCAGGACTCGATGGGCATCGTACTCAGCGATCCGGCCAGCGCCCGGCGCAACTTCCTGGTTACCTGGTCCCAGCAGGAGGCCGACGGCTGGCTGCCCCATTCGGTGAAGATGGTCCCGGAAGCGGAGACCTCGCCTATCAACACCATTCCCCACCGAGACATGAACGTTTGGGGACCGTACACGCTCTACTACTATCTGGTGGAAACGGGTGACATGTCGGTCCTGGAGGAGAGGCTGCCCTTCACGGACGAGGAGACGCCCGAAACGCTCTACGAGCATATCAACCGCGGCCTGGAGTGGCTGCTGGCCGACCGGACCAAACGGGGCCTCTCGCGCATCGGTGAAGGTGACTGGAACGATCCGCTCAACATGGCCGGGTGGCAGAACAAGGGCGAGTCGGTCTGGCTCACCCAGGCGCTCTCTTACGCTCTGGACGTCTGGGCGGAGGTGGCGGCGAGGATCGGGGACGGTAGCCGGGCCAAACGATACCGCCGGGAGGCCGAAAAGTGTCGCCAGGCAGTAAACCGGTACGCCTGGGACGGGGACTGGTATATGCGGGGCACTACCGACGCGGGGCGGCGCTTCGGGGTGAAGGGAGACAAGGAAGGGACTATCTTCATCAACTCCCAGTCCTGGGCGATCATCTGCGGCGCGGCGACCGGCGAGCGGGTTGACACCCTCATGGCCTCCGTTAACCGCTACTTGATGACTCCGTCCGGGCCTATGACCCTGGCCCCGGCCTTTACCCGTATGCACGAGGACATCGGCAAGATCTGCCTCAAGCAGGGCGGCACCGGCGAAAATGGGTCGGTCTACTGCCACGCGGCCACCTTCCTGGCCTACGCGCTGTACCAGGCGCGCCGGCCGGAGGAGGGCTGGCGTATCCTGCGCACCCTCCTGACCGGGTGGGGCAGCAACCCCCTGAGCCGTTCCGGACAGGTGCCTACGTACATTCCCAACCAGTTCTTCGGCGCGGCCATGGGCAAGCACGCCGGCAAGTCCAGCCACTCGGCCATGACCGGCACTACCGCCTGGTGGCAGCGGACGGCGCTGGGTTCGGTTCTGGGAGTGCGCGCGGAGTGGGAAGGGCTGCGGATTGACCCGCAACTGCCGGCAGGCTGGAAGCAGGCGCGGGTGGAGCGGAACTTCCGAGGGGCAAGATACGATATTACAATTAGCAGACAAAAAGGCGCTCAGGACGTGACAGTCTGGCTCGACGGCGCGCAGTTGCCGGACAATCTGGTGCCGCTGCAGAAGGTGGGCAGCCGGCATGAAGTGCGGGTAGTAGTGCCTGTCTGAGCCCTGGCGAACGTGGGTGGGTGGGATAGAGTCTGTTGGCCGCAGACGGCGCGGCTCGACATCTATCCGGGTTCTCCCCGTCATATCGTGGAGGGGCGCTCGGCCCCCTCCACATTCTTCTTTGTCGGTCATGTTGTCAGATTGGAGGACGCTCATGAACCTTATCTCTCGGCGACTGACTCTCCTCGCGCTGGCGCTCCTGCCGCTGCTAGCCTCGCTGGCCTCGGCCGCAGACACAGAGCGCTACTTCTGGCCGCAGCTCAAGGCCGGGGCTGTGAAAGTGGACGGGAACCTCAACGAGTGGGGCAATATCGGCACGGCGATCCCCATTGACCCCGACCACGTCCCCGGCGGGTACGTTAACGGTGAGTTCAAGGGCGTTCAGGACTGCTCCGCCCGGATCCGCCTGGCCTACGATCCGCAGAACCTGTATGTCGCGCTCTCGGTGCTGGACAACTCGGTGCGCCCCCTGGAGGCCAAGTCCGGCGTCCCGGGCCGCTTCTGGCAGCAGGACGGCCTGGGGCTGTACCTCGACGTGCCGGGGACCAGTGTAGCCTCCGGGCGATACAACACCATCCCCACCCGTCCCTGGCAGCCGGAGCCGATCATTCAGTTGACTCCCAGCACCGATCGCTGGGGCGCTGAGGTCCTTCCGGAAGGGAGCCAGTGGGGCTGCACGCTATCCGACAAGGGGTATACCGTCGAGGCAGCCGTGCCCTGGGCGTCGTTGGGCTGGCAGCCGCAGGTGGGCGACCGTATCTTCTTCTCCGCGATTTTGGCCGACATTGACCGCGGCCCCGACGGTAAGGACGGGCCCCTCCATCAACTCATCTGGCACCAGGGCCGGACCGGCTCTCGCCCCGCCAGCCGCGAATTTGCCGAAGCGCGACTGCTAAACTCCGGCGGCTATGGGGGAGAACTGATCACCTCAGCAGCCGTAGCCGCGCAGGGCGAGCCGTTCTCCTGGAAGTTGCTGGCCGACGCTGACCAGCCGGGCTGGAAAGTCAGCCAGGTGGCTCTGGTGGGCCCCGACGGCGATGCGCAGGCCCTGCCGCAGTCTGCCGCCGCGGTGGACCCGGCCAAGCGCCTGCTGCTGGCGGGTGATCTCGACACCGCCACGCTCAAGCCGGGCCAGTATGCCCTGGCCGCGACCGCGACCAAGGGCCCCGACACCCAGAGCACCCAGACCCCCCTGACTGTCGTGGACAGGGACCTCGCCGTGCAGTCCAAGTCGGCGCCCCTGCCCCAGAAGGCCTGGACGCCCGATCCCCTGCGCTCCGGCTTCTCCTATGACGGCCCCCAGCAGCACCCGACCTACACCCATGAAGACGTCAAAGCCTTCGTCACCAAAGAGATCGAGGCAGGGTGGCCCTCCTTCCAGTACCACCTGAACAACAAGAATACGGCGCTGGGCGGAGGTTGGTACCAGGAGTACGGGCTGCGGACGGCGGCCTGGGCGGCGGTTACGCAGAATCCCCAGTGGATCGAGCGGGCGCAGGCGATGTTTGAGATGGCCGACGCCTCCTATAAGGCCAACAACTACGCCGGCCTGGGCTGGATCAACGCGCCGCTCATCTATTACTACAAGAAGTACCTCAGTTCGGTCGGCGCCTGGAAGCCCGAGTACGAGGCCATGGCCAAGGACTGGGTTGTGCACGCTTTCCCTGAGTTCCCCAATGACCCTAAGGGCATCTGGCTGGGGATGAACAACTGGGGGCTGTCGTCCGGCATCCGCGGTGTCATTCTCAAGTACTGGCTGGGCGACGCCATGAAGGACCGCGAGCAGTGGGACAAGCACATCGCCGACACCTGGGGCGTGTTCATCAATGAGGTCAAGGACATTGACGAGAACACCACCAACTACGCGCCCTGGGACCTGTGGTTGATTCTCTTCTACCTGGATGTCAACAACCAGACCGACTTGATCAAGACCGATCCGCGCCTGAATGCGCTCTATGAGCGCTATATGCTGGAGGTTGCTCCGAGCGGGGCTCGCCCGCACTATGGCTCCACCAATGGCTGGCACGACCACCCGGCTATCTGGGCGTGGCTGTTTGAGCGGGTCGGCCAGATCACCGGCGACGGGCGCTACAAGTACCAGGCGCGGATGATGTTCGACTACTCGATGAAGCACGTGGTGGACTGGCACCAGTACCATCTGGTCTACGACACGCAGGTCACCTGGTGGACTCGTCTGCTGGCGGACGTTCCTGACGACTCTCTCCCGGCAGTTGCCCCCGAGGCCAAGACTTACCTGACTATGCGCGGGAAGATGCATGTCAACACCCCGGAAGAGCGCGAGCGGAAGAACGAGTTTATCCACACCACCGCGGAGCAGGTTCCCGGCAAGATTATCTTCCGAGGTAGCAACGAGCCGGGCAGCCTGTGGGCCTTCGTGGACCTCACCGACGAGGCCGGCCACTGTAGCGCCCGCCCCGCCTCGATCAACAGCCTTATGTCCAAGGAGGCCGTCCTGCTCTCCAGCCAGGCCTACTATGAGCAGGACCCGCAGTACCACAATATGGTCTGGATTGAGGACCTGGAGGGCACCCAGGGAGTGCAGCCGGAGATGGACATTTCGGTGCCCATTCTGGAGGACGGTAAGTCCATGTCGTACGTGGTCGTGCAGGTAGACCGCTACATGCGCTGGCCGGTCACCCTCAAGCGCCACTTCTTCTTCGCCAAGGACCGCTTCCTCTGGGTGCGCGACGAGCTAGACTTCCACTCGACTTTCTTCGCCCGCGTGGGACCCAGTTGGCTCTCGCGGCAGCTCTACTCCAGCGGCCCCGACTGGGTGAACACTTATTTCGACATCATGCCCTACACCGGCCTGGGCAAAGGGGGCGGGATGCACTACTGGAAGAACCCTAACTACGACCTGCTCACCTGGTTCGTGCCGCGTCCCGGGATGAGCCTGGCCCTGAGTGACTTCACCGGCCAGAACCCCTTTATGAATGCCCCGCTTAGCGTCCGGCAGGTCTGGCGCGGTCTGGCCAAGCAAGGCGAGAGCCTGACCTTTGACACGCTGCTGCTGCCGCACGCGCTCAAGTACAACGTCTCGGAGGCCAACTGGCTGGCCGACACGGTCAAAGCGCTGTCCACCGATCCGAAGCAAACCGCGGTGAGCTTTGATGTGCCCTACCAGGGCGACCTCGGCCGGGGCGTGCACGTGTTGCTGCTGGCGAGCAACAACGGTACCTTCACTGGTGAGGACGTGACCACCGACGCGACGCAGGCCATGGTCGTCTGGCGCGGCAAAGACGTGGTCAACTGGTGGGTGCGCGGGGCCACTACCCTGAAGGTCGGAGACAAGGTCCTGATGCAGACCACGCAGCGGGAGAACAAGGAGGGATGAGATGAGGAGCCACACAGGTCGGGGCAGCACGCGGTCGGCGGTCTGCGCCGCCCTGTTCACAATGCTGGTGGCGGTGCCGGTCCTGGCAATTGGGCCCCCCACCGCGCGCGACCTGTACGACTGGTCCAACCTCCCCACGGTGAGCGGAACGGTGGTGCAGGAAGCCACCAACACCCGAGGCCCCGACGCCGGGCGACTGAAGGACGCCGAGCCGGGCCAGTGCGTGCTACTGGACACGGCCGGCCCCGGCTGTATCCTGCGGCTCTCGGTCGGTTCCCTGGCGGGGCGGGTCAAAGTCTACCTCGACGGCGCCGCCGCGCCCCAGATTGACGTCAAGACGGAGGAGTTACATCCGGCCTATCCCTTCTGGGAGTTCTGGGACGCCAAGAAGTTCGCGGCCTTTGATACTGACCATCCCCAGGTGTTTCCCTTCCTGGCGCCGCTCTGTTCGCGTGCCCCGGCCTGGCAGAACTGGTGCCTGGTACCCATTCCCTTCGCCCAGTCGGTCAAGGTGGTCTATGAGCATGATCCTGCCGCGGTCTGGGGCCGGTACAGCGTCCTGTGGACCCCTCTGCCTGTAGGGGCCAAGTACCGCAGCTACTCCGCCGAGATGATGAAGGAGCAGCAGGAGGAAATCTGGACCGCTGCCCGCGCCTGGCGCCTGCCGGGACAGCGCCCCTGCCGCTACCCGGATGAGAAGGCGCAGGCGGGCCAGATGAAGCTCGCCCCCGGGGCCACCACGGAACTGTGGAAGTCCGCCGGCAGTGGCGGCGTTGTGAGCCTGCGCCTGAAGGCCAGGCCCTGGGATAGGACGATTGACCGTCTCCTGGTGCTGCGCGCCTACTGGGACGGCGAGACCCGCCCCTCGGTGGAGTGCCCGGTCGGTGACCTGTGCAACAGCCAGGTCGGATGGCCTTCCGGCGGGGGCCTCGCCACGGGCCGGGGGAAGGACGGCTGGTACTACTTGTACCTCCCCATGCCCTACGCCCAGGGGGCGCGCCTGACACTGCAGAACTACAGCCGGTACGAGATCCCCTTCCTGGACTGGGAAGTTGTGGCCCGCCCCGGGGCGGTGATGGTGCTCCCGGAGACCGGTCGCTTCTGTGCCCGCTGGAAACGGGAGAAGCGGATCGGCGATGACGGCATCTATGCGCTGCTCAACGCCACCGGCGCGGGCAAGCTGGTCGGCTACAACCTGTACATTGACGGCTTCCAGGTGCCGATGAAGGACTGGCGACGTCCCGGACGCCTGGCCTTCTATGCCGACGGTGCTGCGGAGGCCACCCTCGCGGGTAGCGCCCTGCTGCTGTACTGGTACGAGGGCGCTTACGGCGGTCCCAACTCCGCGCTGCCTTTGATGTCAACGCCGAACTTCGAGTACGCGCTTTTCGGGAACTTCGGGGCCTGGCGCCAGTTCTTCACCGATGCGCCAAGTTGGACGCAGTCCGGTCGCCTGGCGATGGAAGTGACCGTGGACGAGGTCAGCGGCCGCGACTTCTCCAGTGTGGTCTCGTGGTATCGTGCGCCGGGGGGCAAGGACGACTTGCCGGCGCTGACGCGGGAGGATCTGGCCCTGCCGGTTTGGCACTATCCCGGCTCGATCGAGGCGGAGGATCTGCTCAAGACCGCCCGCTTCACCCAGGGTGACCTACTGGTAGTCGATGACTCCGACGGCCGTTACGGCGTTGGCAACAATGCGTATGTCTCCTACGCGCCGCTGGGGACCGGCGACTCGGTGACCTTCACGGTGCCGGTAGAGAAAGCAGGTAAGTATGTGCTGGACGCCCGGCTCATGGTGGGCCCATCCGGGGGTTTCTGGGGCGTCTCGGTAAACGGCTCGCGGATAGACCCCAAGCAGGAGGCCTGGGGCACCTATGCGGAGGAGATGGCCGTTCTCGGTTACGGCGGGGGCTTCCGAACGTTGGGGGAATTTGACTTTCGGGCCGGGGACAACCAGGTCACCTTCGTTTCGCGGGCGGCGTACGTGGGCGCGCGCAGTCGGGGGATGCTGCTCGGTCTGGACGCGCTGCGCCTGACGCCGGTCCCCCAATGACGATGGTGGTGGCTGCCGGGTAGCCTCTGCCTGGAGGGGCCGAAGGCGAGCACGCCCCGCGTAGCAGGGCGTGTGCAAGTATCCGGGCCGTGGGCGCTGATGGGCCGGATAGTTCGCCTGCTGCGCAGGCTCATATTCGGCCCCTCCCCGGATCGGCACGGACCTCCCCTTTGGCACTGGCGGCTCGGCGGTGTCCCTGGAGGATGCAGGCTTGTGCCGCGCCCTCCGATACGCCTCACCCTCCCTCCGCCGCCTCCAGCCGAAACACCCGCGTAGCCGGCGCTTCCATGCGGAAGACCAGCCCCCGCAGATTCCTACCCACCAGCCCACCGGTCACCACATCCCAGACCGTGTAGGTTCCCGGCAGGGCGATCCGCTTCTCGCCCGACTGCAGCGAGTGCAGCGCGACGAGGGTGCTGTCCGCCATGAGCAGGTCTCCGCTTTCACTGTAGACGTGCGCCCCGCCCAGCCGCGCCGCGTTGCGCCACAGTCCTGCGGGCAGCGGTACCGCGCTGGTGAAGACGGAATACCAGCGCCCTGCGCCGCTCCCCATTTCCTTGACCGCCAGCCCCGGTATCGTGTCGCCGTTCTTCGTCCAGGCCAGCCCCAGTTCGGTCCCGTCGGTGGGGAAGAGGAGCGGTCCGTAGGAGGGCGCGCCGCTAATCACCGTATCCGCCGGCAGCCCCTTCGTAAGCGGGTGGTCGAAGTTGGAGATGAGCGTCTTGCGGGTGTAGTTCACCGGCCAGAACTTGAAGCTGAAGCCGGTCAGGGCAGTGGCTGACTCCGCGCTGATCTTCTGCCCGTCCGAGATGCCGCTTCCCGGTCCCCAGATGACCACGTTCCCCGCGCGGAAAACCTTCTCCCGCAGGAGCGCCAGCCGCTCGTCATCAACCTTGTACAGGTTGGGGAAGTAGTAGACGCGGTGGTGGGGGAAGTGGGGCAGTCGCAGGTCATCCAGCAGGTAAATGCGGTACGGCACGCCGCAGCGCGCCAGCCCCATCTTCTGTTCCCACATGATCGCTTCGTTTTCGTAGTTGCCCCCGCCGTTAGTCTCCAGGATGGCGTCGTCATCAATCACCATGGCGATACCCGGTACAGTGCGGTGCGGCCAGTGGATCGCCTGCTTGAGCACCTGCGTCTGTCGCGCGATGGATTCCTGGATCTCCGGGGGGCTGTACCAATCCGACGACAGGTCCATGTAGTAGTAGAGGAATCCCCGGCTCAGGGAGGTCGCCAGGTTCCGCCAGGAGACGGCCTCCCATTCCCGCAGGCTCCGCACCTGTCCGTAGGGTGGAATCTTGTCCACCCAAGTGCGCTGGTCCATCTCGCAGATGTAGAGCTTGCCGTGCAGGACCAGTGAGTCGCAGATTCCCTCGGGCTGGAAGATTCCGCCCGGTCCCCGCGCCTGGTAGTCGTGGGGGGTAAGCACCCCATCAAAACCGGGGCTGTCCCACAGTCCGGTTACCTTCCGGCTGCCCGCCATCGGCACCAGGTTGAGGTCGGCCAGCCGCCGCGACTCCTGGTTGTAGAAGAAGTCCCCGCAGTTCCACCCCATCATCTGCTGCTTGTACATGTCGTAGACAAAGAAGCGCTTGCGGTCGGTCCCCGCGCGCATCGCCGCGTAGATCTGCCGCGCCCGCCGGTGATACAGGTCGCGGGTCAGCTCCAGCCAATCCCGAAGCGGCTGGTTGCTCTGCGGCCCCTGCCAGTAGAGCAGATTCGAGACTAGCGGAGTCGGCCCCCGCAGTTGATCTTTTGGTACTTCCACCGTCGCCAGACTCAGACTGTCGTCGCGCCAGGCCTGCCTGAGCGCTTCGTCCGTCCCGTACTTGTTGTGCAGGAACTCCCGCCACTTGGCCACCATCAAGGGGTTGTAGTCATACAGGTGCCCCTCGATGGCCGGCACCGGCGTCCCCTCAGTCTGGTAGAGGTTGACGTAGCCGATGACGCGGCTGCTCCAGGGCCGGGACTCGGCCAGGCGCACGATAGTGTTGGAGAACTCAGCCGCCTTCTGCCAGTACAGATCGGACCCCAGCGACGGACCGTGCGCCACCTGTCCCTCATCGTCAATCCACTGCTCTTCCGGGTGCAACTTGGTCCAACTGGAGGGCGGGTCAATCCCAAAGCGCACTACTAGCCAGGCATCCGGGTCGTTCTCGAGTACCTGTTCAGCGGACTCATCCAGGGTGGCAAAGCCCTGCATCTTGGTCGTCGGCTCGCCGATCAGCGGGTCGGTGCTGATCTTGTCTCCCACCCAGTAGGGCGTCTGCCCCAGTTCCTGATGGGTAGTGGGCAGCATGATCTGGTAGTAGCTCATCTTGTGGGGATAGAAGCGCGCCATGCCGCGCTCAAAGTGGGTCCGCGACCAGCCAATGGGGCAGTACCCCACCATCGGGTTGGGCTGCCCGTCCACGAAGACAGTCGGGCGGCCCAGGTGGATGCGCACCTCCACCTCGGCCGGCCAGGCGGCATGAGACAGGGCGAAGAGCACGCCCAACAGGGCACCAGTCGTCACTATCCGGCGCATAAGTGGTCACCTCTCACTGCGGGTCGCTGAATCGGGATTCGCCGCCGGTGGACAAAGGGCCTGCCGCCTGCGCCGCCGAGGGAGGACTGTCGTCAGGCAGCGCCGAACTTGAGTCTATTCTGCCCGAAGGGACGTGAATTCCCCATGCGCGCGACGGCTGCCTTCCTGTGCCTGCTGACGACTCTGCCGGTCGCGGCCGGTGTCAGCCTCCTGGAGAAGGACGGCGATGCCTATACCAACCCCACGCCGCCTCCGCCGTACGCCAAGCTCCTGGCCGACAACGGCTTCAACCTGGGCTTTCCCACCTCCGAGCTACGTACCATCTCCAAGCTCACTCCCGAGCTGATGCAGCAATACAACGTGGTAGTCGTGCCCAGCATGATGTTCTGGGCCACGCAACAGCCCCCCGAGGAGGTCGGGCGCTACCTTGACGCCCATCTCAAGTCCGGCGGCGGGGTCTTGCTCTTCCAGCTCACCTTCCTGGAGGGCATCCCCCTCTTTGAGGCGCAGAACGCCTGGCTCCAGCAGTACGGCGCCTCCTTCCGCTGGGAGGAACTGGTGGCCGATGACGCGCACAAGTACGCCAATCCGCCCTCCGTGCCCTGGCAGGCGCCCCACTTCTTCTGGACCGACAATCTTGCCAAGAACAGCCCGCTGACCAGAGACGTCAGGCAGGTCTTCTGGGTCCCGGGCTTCTTCCGCGGGCCCCACATGGCCGGGCTGAACGTGGACAAGAACTGGCAGGTCCTGCTTAGTGCCCCTGCCGGCACCCAGCGCTACAAACTCACTTACGACAAGGCCGCGTTTACCGTCGCCCGCACCAAAGACGAGCCAACCATCGGAGCCGTACCCCTGCTGGCGGTGCGGCAGGTGGGCAAGGGGCGACTGGCCGTTTTCGGCGGTAGCCCAGCCACCTTTTGGTACGACCTGGGCAAGCCGGTCTATGCACGCGTTCCCCAGGAGCGCGGCGACGGCGTGCGCTCCTCGGACTGGATGCCTCTGCTCTTCAATGTCCTGCGCTGGCTCGGCGAGCCTGCCCAGAAAGCCGGCAGGCCCGGCGGCTTCAGCGGCCAGGTACAGTTCAACGTTCGCCCGGACTGGGGCAACCGTACTCCGATTGACTGGGAGAGGGTAGATCGCGAGGGCGTTTCCCCTGAGCTCGTCCAGCAGACTCTCACCTGGCACGGCGGTGTGACCCCGCAGGACTGGAAGGACTGGGAGCAGGGCAAGTACAAGCCTTACAAGGTGCTTCTGGCCGCCAAGACAGTTCTCTCCGGCGGCAAGGGCACCGTCGCCGATTGGAGAAGGGCCGCCCTCGCCGCCGGCTACAGCGTGGTCGTCTTCCGCGAGGACATCTACAACTTGACCCCGGCGCAATGGGACGCCTTCCGCAAGGAGTGCGACGCCGCCAGTGACGCGACCTTTCGCGCGGTGGTAGGCCAGGAGTATGAGGATTGGATCGGCAACAAGTTCATGCACTTCCAGGGCGACCTAGTCTACCCGCCGCATCTGGCCGAGCGCTCGACCGACGGCAAGATGCGCGACCAACTCTCCTTCTTCTGCGACCAGGGCTGGCCGGTGCGCCTGCCCCTGAGCGTCAAGAGCAACCCCACGGAGTTCTGGAACTACCGCCTAAGCTACGGCTGGCCGATGTACATCTACGACAGCACCGGCAGGCTGGTGGAGGACAACCGGCGCGAGTGGGAAGAGCTGGTGGACTCTTACGAGTATCCTATGGGGTTGGCCATACACCTGCTGGACGATCCCGCCCAGATTCCTCAGGCTGCCACGGGAGCGCAGACCTACGTTCTGGCCACTGCCCTGCCCGACTTCAATGGCCGTTCGGCGGGCAACCTCTTCGGCATCTCCAACAACCCGCGGATCTTCACCACCACCGGGCCCGTGATCGACAACTTCCACTGCCTGAACATGTTCCGCACCACCCTGGGCGATAGGGGCGTCCCCGGCAGCTACCGCTACCGGACGTGGATCAAGGCCCACTCCGACAAGCCCCTCGCCCGTGTCGAGCTGTGGGGCGGTGAGGAGCCGGTACGTGTCTACCGGCCGATGACCAAGGAGTTCAGCGCCGTGGTGGATGAGCTGCACGACCGCCAGCGGGGGCTGTGGCTGAAGGTCGTGGATGTGGACGGGGGAGAGGCCCGGGCCACGGGCATCATGGTCCACGACAAGATGCTGGAGTTCGTCTGGTGCGGAGACCTGGAGAACGCCCTCCCCTTCGGTCTGGGGACTGACGAAGCCGGCAACTCCTTCATCATCGGCATCGGCACCCGCGTCAAGTCCTCCTTCCAGGGCATGGACGGCCCCGGCACCGACGGCTACGACATGTGGCGCTACGTCCCCTGGGGCACTGACACCAGCGCCCCGGCCGTCGGCTTGCTCGGCGACCCTCGCCTCCATACGGAAGACGGGACGCTGCCTACGGCCAAGGAATGGTACACCTCCCGCGTTACCATGCCCTACGGCAGCCGGGAGGTGATGTTCCAGCGCCTGCTGGCCACCCGTCTCGTGAACTGGCAGGACTACGTGCCCCAGCACCAGCCGGCCATCAACGGCTGGTACCCTTTTACCCGCAACCACGACACCACCGCCTTCGACCTGGTGCACGACGACGTGGAGTTCCACCGGACCGCCAGCGTTCCCGCTCTGCAGTGGAGTCGCGGCACCATGACCTTCAAGCAAGACGTGACCCTCAGCAGCAAGCAGCCGCTGAGTCTCTTCCTGGCGCGCTACGCCGGACATCTACCGCCCATCCCCTACGCGTACACCGCGGCCGGAGAGGTCCCGCCGGGCGACCAGCTCCTCAAGTTGGGCAAGGGCGGCTTCCTGACCTGGCCCGGACAGATGGGCCACGTGACCGTCTTCGCTCTGGACGACGATTTCGCCGTCCGGGTGAACAATACCGGCTCGCGCGTCCTCGTGGAGTTGGGCTACAGCCTCCCCGGCCGGCAGTTCAAGAGCGGTGAGACACTCACCTACCAGTTTCTGACTATGCGCTGGCCCACGGGAATGCCGCTCACGGACCGGCTGGACGTTCGCACTGCCGCCGCGCTGAACCTGGCCGACCGCGCCCCGGCCTACACCGTCACCGCCAAGCGGGGGTCGGTACAGGGTACGCAGCTGTTTCTGGATCTACAGGCCGACCAGGGCGCGTTTGCGGGACACGTCAGTCGGGCCTGGCTGACCACCCGGATTCCCGGGCGCCTCTGGGGTCTGAACCACCGCTGGACCGCCTGCGTATGGCAGCAAGGGGTGCCTGACCAGGTACTGGCGCCCATCTGTCCCCGCACCGACGAGGAGGCCGCCTACTTCTCCCTGGACCTGCAGACCGAGGCCGGCGACCTCTTCATCGGTTCCGTGGTCACTTGCGATCAGCCGGAGGTCTGGATTCGGGTTTTGCAGCGCTCCGACGGCGGCTTCGACGTGGTGGCACACAATCCGGGCGAGCAGGCCCTGACTGTCAATCTCCGGGGCGAGCCCGGCGGGCCGCTGGAGGGTTTCAAACAGACCGTCCAGCTCGCCCCGGGCGGGGAAGAGCGGATGAAGGGAAACTAGACAATTCGTCCGGGGGCGCGGGCTTCCAGCCTGTGTGCGAAACCGTCTGTTCCGGGTGGCGGGCACCCGTATGCCCCAGTCTAGAACCGGGAGAGGCCGGATAGGTGGCTGCAGGCAGGGTGGTTGCCCGCCGGCCGTCGGAACCTACCCGGCCCAGCAGAGACCACGATGACCCCTCGAGAAAACTACCCCCGGGCCGTCCGGTTTCAGTACCCCGAGTGGATCCCGTGCGGCGTAGGCTTTGCCCCCGCCGTGTGGAACCGCCATCGCCAGGACCTGGAGCGGATTGTCCTCGACCACCCGCGTCTCTTTCCCGATCACCAGCCTGGCAGCGCCTGTTTCTACGATGAAATGCCCGTTGTCTACCGCCCGGGCGAATACTATCGCGACAACTGGGGCTGTCTGTGGTACAACGCCCATGCCGGCCTGGAAGGGCAGGTGGTCGAGTCGCCCCTGGCCGATTGGGACGCCCTCTCTGACTACCGGCCCCCTGACCCTCTCGTACACAACGAGCGCGGTGAGGAGACCAAGGACTGGGGTCGCATCCAAGCCGATTGTGACCGGGCCCGGGCCGAGGGCCGCCTGGTCGGGGGCAACGGCGAGCGCCTCTTTGACCGGCTCTACTTCCTGCGCGGCTTTGAGAATCTGATGATGGACCTCGCTACCGATGATCCGCACCTTCCCGCGCTGATCGAGCTGCTCACTGACTATGAGTTGCGCCTGGTCAACAAGTGGCTGGAAATCGGGGTAGACATCATCGGCTTCCATACCGACATCGGCACGCAACGCTCCCTGATGATCAGCCCCGCCAAGTTCCGGCAGTACATCAAGCCGATGTTCATGGAGATCTTTCAGACCTGCCGCCGGGGCGGGGCGCTGGTCAGCCTTTCCTCCGACGGCCACCTGCTGGAGATCGTGGACGACCTGATCGAGTGCGGGGTTTGCGTGCACGATCCGCAACTGCGCGCCAACACGCTGGAGGGCATCGCCGCCGCCTACAAGGGGAGGCTTTGTGCTAACGTGGACCTGGACCGCCAGAGCTTCGCTTTCCTCACTCCCGCCGAGATCCGCGACCAGGTGGCGCGAGTGGTGGAAGTCATGTACGCTCCCGAGGGAGGCCTGATGGTCTCCGGCAGTGTGTGGGACGACAATACCCCTCTGTCCAATATCGCCGCCCTGTGCGAAGCGGTGGAGGAGTTCTGCTATCCGTAGGCCCGCGGCCGCCTCCTGGACTGCATACTGCTTTCGAGGTGATCCTGATGAGAACCCTATCTTTGCTGGGCGCTGCCTTGCTACTTGCCCTCTTGGCTATCTCCAGCTTCGCTGCGCCTGCCGGGGGGCCGGCCGTACTCTTTGTGACCCATTGGGGGCGGGCCGGTGGCGGCAACGACGAGTACGTCAAGCGTCTGGTGGATCAGGGCATGAGCGTCCACACCACCAGTTTCGCCAAGCTCACCCCCGAACTCCTGGCGCAGTTCGACACCGTCGTCATCTGCGCACTGCCGCCGGTCAACGAGCGGGCTACCAGCGTCGGCTGGAGCGCCCTCACCCCGCAAGCCAACGAGCAGCTCTGGGCGATGCTGGACGGCTACCTCGGTGCGGGCGGGGGGATACTCTTCTCCGGCCCGCTCTGGGGCTGGGACATCGGCTGGGAACACCTGGAGGCCACCAACGCCTACCTCAAGCACTGGGACCTGCAGGTTTCTCCCGAGCTGGTACTGGACAAGCAGAACCTATATCGCCAGCGCATCTTCATGCAGAACCCCTACTGCTTCACCACCAGCGTCGTAGCTTCCCCGGTCAGCGAGGGTGTCAAGACGGTCTGGTACCCCGTGGACATTAACCTCAACGGCGGGGCGGCCCCGCCCTCCACTGCCGCCCTGCAGCCGGGCCCTGACTGGACCGTCGTGGTCCGAGGCGAGAACACCGCTGCCAGCTACGCGGTCACCGATCGGGTCAACGCTAAGGCCGCCGAAAAGCCCGGTCTGTATCCCCAGGCACCGCCTTTCGTTGCCCTGCGCGAGGCCGGTAAGGGTCGGCTCGCCGTGGTGGCCATCTCCTCCGTCTACACCATCTGGGGCTACGGCCATCCCATGTGGGAAGGTGTGGTTATGACGGAGGGGGATGGATACCGCAAGTCTGACACGGCGCGGCTCTTTGACAACCTGTACCAGTGGCTCGGGGCCAAGCGGGACGGACACACCGTGGGCGGCTACCAGATGACCGCTACGGAAGCGCAAGGCGAGGTCCCCTGGGACTGGGGCGAGGCCAAGCCGATTGACTGGAGGAAGCAGGTCTGGGCCCCAATCGCTGAAGGCGGGCTGATGCCCGACAAACCCACCGGCAACATGCCCTACGGCCCACCCGCGCTGGGGATGAAGCACTACCGCGGCCTGGTGGGTGCCCGCACCGCCCTCACCGGGGGTAAGGGCACAGTCGCCGACTACGTTGGCGCCGGCCAAGCCGCCGGGCTGCACTTCCTCATCTTCGCCGAGGACCTTGAGAAGCTCACGCCGGAGTCGTGGGCCACCTTCAAGGAGCAGTGCAAGGCGGCCAGCAGCGAGGAATTCCTGGCCGTCCCCGGCTTTGAGTGGAAGACCCCGGTGGGCGACCGCATGCTTATGGCGGGGCAAGTGCGCTACCCCGACGAGAACGCCTTCGCGCCGGGCACGAAACGCATCGCCGCGCACGCTGCCTTCTGGTTTGCCGCCGGCGCTCCAATGAACCTCGCGCTCAGCGGCAAGAACCCCACCCCACTGTGGAACTACGTGGACGTCAACGCCTTGCCCCTGGAGGTCTGGCAGGGGGCGGAGCGCGTGGAGGACAATTTCGACGACTATCTTTATGACCAGGCCCGGGAGCATTTCTACACACCGGTAATCATCAACTGGGTCCTGTCACCCCAGGAACTCCTCGCCGCGGCCCAGGCCGCGCCCGCCACCATCCTGCTCGGCAACAACCTGGGCGACGTGCAGCACAACGTCCAGCGCAACATGATGGAGGCGGAACGGATGCTGGCTTACGTCACTTCCGGCCCGCAGATCGCTGCCTATAGCGGCTTCAATCTCTCCCGCGCTACGGCCGGGGCTTTCACCGTGCCCGGCACCGACCGCTGGCGTCTCCGGCTGGCGGCGGCCTCGCCCGAGGGGCTGCGCGAAGTACGCCTTTACGACGGCCTGGAGATCGCCTACCGCTTCAATGCGGAGGGAAAAAGGGAGTTCCAGGTGGACCTGGACGGGCACCACGACCGCCAGCACCATTGGCTGCCGGTGGTGGAGGACGTGAACGGCAAGCTCGCCATCGGCCCCTCCTTCTGGACGCGCGATTTGCTCTGGACTCAGCACATGGACGGGGATCGCAACAACCACGACCCCTTCAGCATCATGCGCGACCAGAAGGGCCGCCCCCAGGTCATGTACCAGTCGGCGACGCATCAGTTCATCAAAGGTATGATGCAGGTCTTCCGGCCGGGGAGCACCACCAACCAGTGGGAGTTCCACCCGGCGGGGCTGGACGCCACCGAGTACTCCTGGTACTGGGCACCCGCCCTGGACGTGCAGTCCGACCCGGCCGAGCCGCCCATGTACGGCTGGGCCGAGCGCTACTTCACCACCTGCTCGTCGGTCGAGGCCTTCATCGTGGATCAGTATCTCGACCAGAAATACCCTGCCGATGACCCCTGGAAGAAACAGTTCGGGCCGCATGCCTACGACAAGGTCGTACCTTCCGAGGTGATGACCGTCCGGCAGCGGTACATTGACGCCTTCCACCCTTACGGGCGTCCCGCTCCGGTAGTCTGCGAGCTGGAGTTGAAGTTCCTCAAGGACGTGACCTTCCCGGAAGGTAAGCCCCTGCCGTGCGTAGTCAGCGGCGGGCGGCAGTTCTCGGGCATCTGGCCGGGGCAGTACGACCACTATACCATCCGCGCCGGCGGGCAGACCGTCAGCGGCAGCGTACCCGCGGAAGGTGTGGCCTATGCCGTCTGGGGCGCGCCGGTGCAGCCCGGCGACTACGTGGCGCTCTACCCTTCACTGTGGGGCTCAGGGATGATCATGGCCCTGTCCGAGGGCCTGTCCCTGGATGCCCAGGCCTGGAAGCACGGCGTCGGCTCCTACTGGCGCTTCCAGCTGCCCAAGCGCCAGTTCAAGGCGGGCGAGAGCCTGACCGGAACGCTGCTCTTCGTCAAAGGCTCCTATCCCGAGTCCGCGAACAACGCCCTGGCCGAGTCCATCCGCACCAAGATGGGCCTGGCCGGCCCTCCCGCCTACCGGCTGGAGACTCTCCGAGGCGAGACGCTCTCCACGGTCTACCGGGTCAAGGCCAAAGCGCAGAACGCCGCCTGGGCGGCCAAAGTCAGCAAAGCCGATCTCCCGGTCCTGTTGCCCCTGGAGGTGATTGGCCTGCGGGACAACTGGGAGGCCTATCTCTACGATGCGGCGACGAGGATCCTGCGCCCGGTGCCGGTGGTGGAGGGAACGGCGTATGTTTCACTGGACGTGAGCAACGGCGCCGACGTGATCGTCGGGCACCCGGTGACGTGCGATCAGCCCCAGGTCAAGATCGTGGTCCTGGAGACGGGGGGCCAATGGTCGGTGGTCCTGCACAACCCGACGGAGCAGTCGCTGGAGGTGAATGTGACGGGTACGGAGGGCTTCCCGGGCGTGGCGGGAATGAGGAAGACCGTAAGCGTCCCGGGCCGGGCCTCGGTGGCCGTGCCCGCGACCTGAGCGCCGGCTCGCCTGTCTCTTGCCGAGCGGCGCTCGCGGATCCCATCTCCCGGTCCGCCAGGGAAGGGTAGTTTGTCAATCGGGGAACTTATGGTATCTTCGGCGCGTCTCTAGAAGCAGACACCTCTAGCCGCCGGTGCGCGAGGTCAGGGATGCGCCGTTACCGCGCGATAACCACAACTCTGGCAGTCTGCTTGCTCCTGGAGCCCAGCCTGCTGTTGGGCGGGACCGGGAGTTGCGCCCAGACACCTACGTGCTGCCTGGCCGCCGCGACCTGCTGCTGCCGGTCCCCGCAGACGGAGTCAGCCCCACCGGACCCGTCGCCGTGCTGCCGGGAGGCTCCGCTGCGGCCCGTGGCGGCTTGGATTGCTGCACAGAGCACCTTCCTGCCGGCCGTGCTTGGCGCTGCATGTTCCGCACCCGTTCCTCCGTCACCACACCGTGGCTATCTGGGCGACTACCTTCCCTCTAAGGAAGCGGGGCTTCCGACTGTCTTACCCAGTCCCCGCGCCCCTCCGGTGGTCTAGGCCCCCTCAAGCCTCACTGCGCCTTCCGGTTCCGGTGACCGGGCGCGGCTGAGGTGACTGGTTTCCCGGTTTCTCTGTGACAGCATCGAGCAGTCGTCGCCTGCGGATCGCGCGACTGAAGCATGTAGCGCGTGCTCACCGGCGCAGGGCGTCGTGGGAATGGACTGCTCTCCGTGGGTCCGCATTCTATATCTGAGAAGGAGTGTTCCAAGTGACCAAGTGGATACCAATTGCTGTATTTCTCCTGACCACGCTGGTGGCAGGTGGGTGGCTCGTGGCGTCGAACGCGGCGCCTGCCGAGACCCCCTATCATGTGGCTATGGGCTGTGGCTGGCAAGCGTCGGCCGCAGCGCCCGCCGACAACACCGCTACCGCGGCAGCCGCGGAAGAAACCGCCGCGCCACCGGTCTGTTCGTGCTGCACCTGCGGAGAGCAGCCGGGCTGCGCTTGCTGCCAGAGCTGTGCGGGCAAGTCTGAGGCAGGGGCGCAGGCTTGCGCTTGTGGCCGGGAAGGCTGCCCGGAGGCCTGCGCCGCAGTGGTCTCGGCCGAGAAGCCGGCTGACGCCGTCGCGGACGCGGGTGAGACCCCGGCCTGCGCCTGCTGCGCGGGCTGCCAGGGCTGCGCCGCGAACGGTACGGACAAGTGCGCCGGGGGTTGCGCCCCGAAGGCTGCGGCCGAGAGAACTCCCCTGGTGGCTGGTCCTACTTGCGGGTCCCAGGCCGACGCGGCCCCGGCGGCTGCCTGTGCCGCGCGACGATGCGGTGGCGGTGCGCCGCCTGCCGACACGGACGCCTGACGACGCTTCACCCAGCCCTGTAGGGCTACCAGGCCGGGCGCATCGGTTTGTGCGGTGCGCCCGGTTCTTCTTTCAGCGGCCTGGGTACCGCAGGATCACGCCGCCTTGCGGGCTTTTGAGTGCGTGCGACTGTACGGGGTCGCCAACCTGCTCAGATTCCTGTATACTACCGGCGGCCGGATGGCGATATCCGGCTGCCCTACTGTCTACTTTCACCTTCGCGGAGTTGTGCCATGCAAGAGCTTCTCTTCGCTTCTGCCCACGTCAAACGTCTGGCCCCTGAGGCCACCCTTCCCGCCAAGTTCCGAGCCCTGTTGGAGCGGGCAGACCTCGAGTCGCGCTTTCGAGACAAGAGCGTTGCCATCAAGCTGCACGTCGGCGGCGGGATCGGTTACACCACCATTCACCCCGTGTTTGTGCGCACGGTAGTGGAGGCGGTCAAGCACGCAGGCGGGCGTCCCTTCCTTGTGGACGGCAGCCCCTCGGTAGACGCCGCGGTCGCCCGCGGCTACACCCCGGAAGTCGTGGGTGCGCGTGTCGTGGGCGCGGGAGGCGAACACGATCAGTACTTCTATACGCGCACCACGGAAGTCCCCGGCTTGCCGGAGGTTGAGCTGTGCGGGAACCTTGTGGATGCCGACGCCATGATCGTGCTCAGCCACGGCAAGGGACACGGGAACAGCGGCTTCGGTGGAGCCATAAAAAACATCGCTATGGGCTGCGTCACCTGTCGCACGCGGGGCCACATCCACGCGCTGATGGGTCATCACTTCGAGTGGAACAGCGAGCTGTGCGCGCACTGCAATCAGTGCGTGGAAGACTGCCCGGTCGGCGCGGTGAGCTTTGACCGGGAAGACCGCCTGCGCATTTTCGACCACCACTGTCGCCTCTGTCTGCATTGTAGCTACGCCTGTCCCACCAAGGCGCTGACCATGGAAGAGCCGGGACAGAAGGTCGTGCTCTTCCAGCAGGGCATGGCGGCCGCCGTCAGGGAGACGCTGGCCTGTTTCGAGCCGGAGGGGGTCTACTTCATCACTGCGCTGCTGAATATCACCCCCTTGTGTGACTGCTGGGGCTTCTCTACGCCGGCGCTGGTCCCCGATATCGGTATCCTGGCCGGGGACGACATTGTGGCCATCGAGCAAGCGGCCCTTGACCTCGTCAAGTGGGAGAATCTGATTCCCAACTCGGTTCCCGACCAGCTCTGTCCGATCGGCGAGGAAGGGCATCTTTTCCAGCGAATCCATGGCAAGGACCCCTATGAGCAGGTGCGGCAGGCCGAGGCGATGGGGTTGGGCGAGTCAGCGTATCGGCTGGTGGAGGTGGAATAGACGCGACGACCTTGAAACAGGAGAGCGAAACCTATGGCCAGAACTTCATGTGGATTGGCGTTGTTGCTGGCAGGTTATCTGGCGCTGATACAGGTCCCGGCACCAGCGCAGGAGAATCACCCCGGGTTTCTCCCGCCGGAGGGCAGGCTGCGCGACGCTGACTTCCCCACCTCGGCCGCTCCGGTCACCACGGAGGAGATTGACGACGCCACGGAGGCCGCCGGCTGGGGAACTATGTCCCGCGAGGCGTTGCATGCGATCATCACCGGGAGCAACGGTCTCTTTGTCCTGGACAGGCTCTCCGGCGTGGTGCTGCCCCATGCCGACTGGGCTCAGCCTTGGGCGGGTGGGAAGACGCGGGTACTGGTGATGGCGCCGGTCCAGGCGGCTCGGCAGATCGTGGAGCTGGCCTGCCGTCTGGACGGCGAGGTCACCGTCGGCTTTCTGCCCGAAGGCTACAACTCCACGCCCGGTAACGAGGAGCTGTCTATCCGGATGCTGCGGGAGCGGCTGGAGAAGTGCAACCCGGAGGTGGTGGTGCTGGCCGGCTACCAGGGCGGGCTGCCCGAGATCATTCAGGCGCTGCGGGAGCGGGTGCAGGCGGGGATGGGACTGGTGTGGACGCTGCGCGAGGATCGCCGGGTCGACGCCAACGACACATCGGCTTGGCCGCCGGAGAAGTGGGTGGTGCCCGGTGTCGTGGACCTCCGCGTCGGCTGGCCGCTTAAGACCGACTGGGTGGCGACTGGTGAGCCGCATGTAGCCTGGAGCGGCCTGCCGTACGGGGCGCTGCCCCCGGTCTACGTTCCCCGTCTGGTCTATCCCGGCGAAGGCTGGCAGGTGCTGGCTTCTCTGGGTCAGCAGCCCTGGCTCCTGAGCAAGCAGCTGGGCCAGGGCCGCCTCGTCGCCCTGTTGGGGCCCTCTTATCTCTTCCCCAATACCGAAGAACCCTCCTGGCGTCCGGGGCAGGAAGACCGCCTGCTGGACGACAAGAGCAGCCTCCTGCTTAAAGCCCTGCTCTGGGCGGCTCGCAAGGACACTGGTGTTCTGCTTACTGCCAAGGCCCCGGATACGGTAGGCTGGAACCAGACGCTGAAAGTGCAGGTCAGCGTGGCCCAGTCCGGTCTGACCGGCGCCGGGACGATGCACTTCTCGGTGCAAGACACCGACTACCGCACTCTGGCGTCGAGTAAGGTCGCGTGCGGTCTGGCGCCCGGCTCGATAGCAGAGTGCGCCCTGCCTGCGCTGGGCTGCAACGGAACCTACTACCTCAATGCGGTGCTGCGCGACGCGGCGGGTAAGAGCGTGGCCTGGCACACGGTCCCGGTGACGGTCGCCGACGGGATGCACCTGGCGATTGCCGCTGACCAGGACGTCTATAAGCCGGGGGAGACGCTGAGCGCCTCTGCTGCCCCCCAGGACGACGTTGCAGCCTTCCTGCCCTTCACGCTGATCTGCGAGCTGTGGGACTCCTACGGGCGCATCGTGGCCCGTAGCCGCCGCGACTTCGTCGCAGGGGCCGCGGTTACGCCTGAGGTCAGACTGCAGACTACTCTGGAGAACTGCCCGGGTCGCGTGATGATGCTGGTGGCCCGTGCCCTGCGCGAGGGCCGAGAGATAGGTCACGCCGAGACCGAAGTCACCATGCCCGCCTTTGGCCTGGAAGGGGACTACCACGTGATCGCGTGGCCAGTGTCGCTGTCCGAGCGCGCCTCCTTGCACTTCCAGTTGCTCCGGCGGCAGGGCTTCGACGGCATCGTGCTGGGCCCCTGGGGGCCGCCGGTGACCACGGCCCGCCAGGCTGCCTGGAACAACCTGGGCTGCACTCTGGAAAATGCTTTCCACCTGGCCACCTGCCTCTCGGACAAGTACTGGCCGGGCGGCTCTCCGGAATACGACAAGTACTTCGACTCCACCATCCGGCCCTGCGCCTCGCAGGTCTTGCGCAAGTACGGCCTGCGTCTGCTGTCCATCTCCAACGAGGCCAGCTTCTACAAGGGCTACGGGGCGGACAAGCCGATCATCCCCGCGCAGGTGGCGGCCTTCCGGGCCTACCTGGAGCGTGTCTACGGGACGATTGGCGCGCTGAACGCCCAGTGGGAGACCGCCTACGCCAGCTTCGCTGAGGTGGAGCCGCTGCCCCTGAACGTCAAGCCGACCAGCCTGAACTTCTCGCGCCACGTGGACTGGCAGAACTTCATGCAATGGTTCTCGGTGCAAGAGCAGAAGCGGGCCGTGGACGAGTACTTCACCGTGATGGGCGGAGAGTGCCCCTGGGGTTCCAGCAGCGGCGGCAGCACCGAGGTGCAGGCCGCCGCCGGCGCCTCCTTCCACGGCAACACCATGGGCGACGGCCTGAAGTACGCCTCCGGGGCCGAGCCGGGGTGGTATGACCTCTTCCACGGCGGGACCAGCGGCCTGTGGGCCTTCACCGGCTACGACTGGCCCGAGGAGGGCTACGACTTCTACCCCTGGTACAACGTGCTGCACGGCGGGAAGACGGAGTTCGTGTTCATCAGCGCCGGCGCTGCCGGGCTGGAGGGGGCTTACACCCGGCGAGGCCTGTGGACTCGCGACTACGAACGGGAACTGCGCGAGGGGGTCGGCAAGCTGCTCGCCACCAGCCGCCGCGAGAACGACGCCGTGGCCTTCCTGCACAGCGACCTGTCGGACTACGTGGTGGCTAGCTACGCGGCCCTGGCCAGCACCGACAAGCACGCCCCGCAGTTCTACGGTCGCTTTGCCAAATCGAGCCTCTTCTCGTTCGTCCAACTGGTGCTGGACGCGCAGTTGCATCCCACCTTCGTCACCGAGGCCGGCGTGCAGCAGGGCGGCCTGGCCGGTATGAAGATGCTGTTCGTCTGCAATGTCCCGGCCATGTCGGCAGCCACCGCCGCGGCGATCCAGCGCTTCGCCGAGCAAGGTGGTATCGTCGTCAGCGACCTGTGCACGGCGGTCTTTGACGAACACGGCAAGCTGCTTCCGCAGGGACGGCTGGACGACTTCTTTGGCTTTAGCCGCGAGACTCTGCAGCTGTCCGCCTACCCGGCCGAGTACACCCTGGGCATCACTCAGCCGACCAAAGCACCGTACTTCCTGCCTCCGGAATGGTTGTACGTGGAGTTCCACGAGGACGGGATTAAGGTGACCGACGGGCAGGCGCTGGGACAGCACATCGTGGGGAAAGAAGCCTCCGCCTTCATCTTCAAGCGCCACGGCGCGGGTGCCTCGCTGTACCTGAACTACCTCGACTCGCAGTACCGCAAGAACCGGGACCCACGGCACCTGAACGTGATGCGCGCCCTGCTCAAGTGGGGCCAGGTCAAGCCGCAGGTAGAGGTCACTGACGGCTACGTCCCGCTGCCGCAGTTCGACGTGGTGCGCTTTGTGGACGACCGTGCGTGGCACGCGGCCATCCTGCGCGACGACACCGACAGCCGCAAGGGTGCGGAGGTGGTCGTCAACTTCGCGCAAGAAGGCCATGCCTATGACGTGCGCGATAAACAGTACCTGGGGTACGGCAAGTCGTTCAAAGTCAGCGTGCCGCGCTGGCGGCCCAAGCTGCTCTCCCTGCTGCCGGGACGGATTGACGAAGTAACCGTCACCGGCGGGGCCTCCGTGAAAGCCGGGGAGACGCTCAAATATACGGTCACGCCCAAGCTGACCGGGGCGACCACCAGCCTCGTCTACCGGATCACCGTCACCGCTCCGGACGGGAGCACCAGCGAAGCCTACTCCACGAAGGTGCGCACCGGACCGGGCCGGGCGGTCTATCCGGGCGTGCTGCGGACGGCACTGAACGACCGCCCCGGGACGTGGACCCTGACCGCGACGGAGATCGTCTCCGGCAAGAGCGGCTGGCTGAGTTTTCGGGTCACGCCCTGACCGGCAGCGATCTCAAGGCCCCGGTCCGGCGGGTGCCCCGCCCGTCGCCGGCTGTCGGAAGAGCTTGTCCATGCGGTGACTCGGAAGGGCTAGCATGAAGACCGGATGGCAACGGATATGCTGTCAGCGTCGGCGGTTGCTTCTGACCATCGGCCTGCTCTGCGCCTGCGTCGGAGCGGCCGCGGCGCAGGTGGTCTCGCTGCCCAACGGCTCGTTCGCGCCGGATGCCGATATGGCCGCCTGGACGCTAGACAACGGCGTGTCCCTGGACGCCGCGACCGGAGCGCAGGCGCCCGGCTCCCTGCGTTTCGCCCTGGCCCCGCCGCTCACTGCCACCAGCGCCACCGTCCGGCTGGGGCGGGGCCTGGAGCCCTGGCGCTGGCATCGCCTCTCCTTTGCTTACCGCCTGTCACCCGGCGCCAGTGCCTCCATCAGCTGGTCGGAGAGCGACGCCCAGGGGGTCGTGCATACCCGCAGCGCCGCGGATCGGCTGCGCCTGGCGCCGGCGGCGGAGTTCACCGCCGCTTCCTTTGACTTCCTCTCGCGGCCCGACTGCACGGACTTTGCCTTGAGATTCGACGCCCGCCTGATCGCCGAGACGGTGGCGGCGGGCGGACTGTACCTGGATGACCTGGTCTTGGAGGCGCAAGCCCCGGCCCCGATGGCGCCGGAGCAAGTGATTCCGCGCGCCGTGCCCAATCATGACTTTGAGTCGCCCAACACCCTCGGCTACTACAACCTGATGGACGGCGCCACCGCCGTCGTCACGGAGGGCGACACCCCCAGCGGTCGCCGTTACCTCCAGGTCCGGGGCAGCGCCCATTTGTACCCGCCGCTCCGGGCCGGTTTCGTCTTTGAGCATGGTCATCTCTATCGGCTCTCGCTCCTGGCGCGAGGAAAGGGGTCCGTCACCCCCGGCCTGCATCTGGGCTCCTGGCTGTTTGATTTGGACTACCGCTATCTGCCGCAGGTCTTCCCTCTGTCGGAGAGGGAGTGGCGCGAGATTCGCGCAGATTTCATCATAGACAACGGCGACCTGCGCACGAGCGCGCTGGTGCTGGTGGCAGGTGGAGAGCTGGACGTGGACAGGCTCGAGATCACGCGGCTCCGGTAGCAGCCCGCCCGGTGCGGTCGGGAGTAGATACGGGACTCGACAAATGCCGGAAAGGACGCAGCGCATGTACACTCGCTACTACGACCCCAACATCTTCGTGCAGACTCTGGACGGCATAGACCGGACCAACCATCTGGTCGCCACCTACTACATGGACGACGCCCTCCCCGGCGAGGACTTCGTGGACCACTTCGCGCTGATCCAGGCTATGGCCCTGGAAGGGTCCACCGGCACCTGGGAGAAGGTTGCCGAAGACACCGAGGAGGTTCGGCGCGCCCTGAGCGGCAAGCTGGTGGGCTACTATGAGATCCCTACCGACTCACCCTGCCACCGCGCCGCCGTTGTCCAGTTGGCTTTCCCCATTGACGCGTGGATCGACAACGTCCCCATGATGCTGCTCAGCATCGCCGGCAACTGCTTCGCTTACAGCGACCGGCTGCGGCTGCTGGATGTGTTCATCCCGGACAACCTGCTGACCAAGTTCCAGGGGCCCAAGTTCGGGGTGCCGGGTATTCGCGAGCTTCTCGGCGTCCCGGAGCGGCCGATGTCGCTGCACATCATCAAGCCCAAGATGGGGATGACGCCGGCGCAAGTGGGGCAGCAGTGCTACCAGACAGCGCTGGGAGGGGTGGACATGATGAAAGATGATGAGATGACCAGCGACGTCTACAACAGCAAGTTTGAGGACCGCTTGGATGCTGTCAATCGTGAGCTAGACAAAGCCGAGAAGGAGACAGGGAAGCGCCCGCTCTACTTCGTCAGTATCACCGATGAGCCTAGGCGCATCTTCGACAAGGCGGCGCGGGCAGTGGCGCGCGGGGCGACCGGCCTGCTGGTCTGCTACTCGGCGGGCCTGCCGGTCATCCGCCAACTCGCCGAGGACCCGGCGATCAACGTCCCCATCCTGGTGCACGCCTCGCACATGATCGCCGCCCAGCCGCGCATCGCCTGGCCCGTCTTTGCTAAGCTGGTGCGGCTGTGCGGCGGGGACCTGATGCTGACCCCCACCTACTGGTCGAGCATCCCCATGGTGAGCCTGGAGGAGGGAATCCGCACCTCGCAGGTGAAGCTGGCGTCGCTGGGGCATATCAAGCCGATGTTCCCCATGCCCTGCGCCGGGGTCTATCCGGGCCTGGCGCCGATCCTGATCGGCGAGTACGGCCCGGACATCGTCATCCCCGCCGGCGGAGGGATGCTGGGTCACCCGGACGGGTACACGGCAGGCGCGAAGGCCTGGCAGCAGGCCATCGCCGGGGCCATGGCGGAGGAGGACTTCCTCAGCTTCGCCCGGCGGCCGGAGAACCGGGAACTCCGCCGGGCGATAGAGAAGTGGGGCTACCTAGAGCGCCCCCAGACGCCCTGGCTGCGGGTCGCGCCGAAGTTTCATCCGCGGAAGATGGTGCTGGACGACGAGTAGTCCCGGAGAGGCCGAATACGAGCGCGCTTGCGCGCGAAGTATCCGGCCCACGGCTGTACACACAACAGGAGCGTCCATTCATGATCGCCAACCACTACTTCGGAGCCTGCCTGCCCACCTTTGCCAGTTGCGCCGACCGCTACTGCCTTTCCGGCTATGGCGGCGGGGGGAGCACGATGGAGGAGATGGTCGCCCTCGCCAAACAGGTGGAAGGCCTGGACGGGCTGGAGCTGGTCGGCAACTGGCACGTCAACGACGAGAACATCAGCCAGGTGGCTGCGCTGCTTCGGGACAACGGCTTGCGGATATGTATGCTGGTGCCGGACCTGTGGACGCAGGCCAAGTGGGGCAAAGGCAGCCTGGCCGCCCCGGACGCGCCTACACGGCAAGCGGCGCTGGACGAGTGTCGCAAAGTCATGGACTGGGCGGCGGAGCTGGGCTGCCCCTACATTGACATCTGGCCCGGACAGGACGGCTACGACTACTGCTTTCAGGCGGACTACCCCGAGGCCTGGAAGTGGCTGCGCGAGAGTCTCGCGGTTTGCGCGGAGCACAATCCGCAGGTGCGCGTGCTGGTCGAGTATAAGCTCAGGGAGCCGCGCACGCACTGCTACGTGAGCAGCGCCGCGAAGGTGTTACTGCTGCTGCAAGGGCTGGAGCAGGTCGGGGTGCTGATGGACGTCGGCCACGCCCTGGCGGCCGGGGAGAACGTCGCCGAGGCCGCCGCGCTCCTGAGCAGCTACGGCAAGCTCGACTACCTCCATCTCAACGACAACTACCGCGGCTGGGACGACGACATGATGGTCGGCGCAGTGCACCTGGTGGAGTACCTGGAGCTGGTCTACTGGCTGCGGCGGCTGGACTACCGTGGCTGGCTGACGTTGGACATCTTCCCTTACCGGGAGGACGGAGTGCGGGCGGCTACGCAGTGCCGGGAGTGGATCGAGGCGCTGTTCGCCGCAGTAGACCGCGTCGGCATGGACGCCTTTGGGGAGGTCATCCGCGGGGCCGACGCAACCCAGGCCACGGCGCTGGTGCGCCGGTCGCTGACGGGGGGGTAGCCACAGGAGGAGGCGCTACATGACTACCCAACAACAGAACATGCTTTGCGAATGGACCTTCCGCTCCGGCAAGTCCTATGCTGACCCTGGCAACGACGTGACTCTCGACGCCCTCTTCACCGGCCCGGACGGAATAGAGCGGCTGGTCCCCGCTTTCTGGGCCGGGGAGGACCTCTGGAAAGTGCGGTTTGCCTCGCCCATCCTGGGCAAGCATTCCTTCCGCACAGTCTGCTCGGACTCCGCCGACAGCGGCTTGCACGGGCAGGAGGGTGAAGTAGAGGTTATCCCCTACCGGGGCGACAATCGCCTCTACCGTCACGGCCCCGTGCAGGTGGCGGGCAACGGGCGCTATCTGGAGCATGCCGACGGGACGCCTTTCTTCTGGCTGGCGGACACCTGGTGGATGGGCCTGACCCGGCGCCTCGCCTGGCCGCAGGGCTTCCAGACGCTGGCGCTGGATCGAGTGCAGAAAGGCTTCAGCGTCATCCAGATCGTCGCCGGGCTATATCCGGACATGCCCTGGTATGACGAACGCGGCGCCAATGAGGCCGGCTTCCCCTGGGAGCGGGACTTCGCGCGGATCAACCCCGACTACTTCCGCCTCGCCGACCGGCGCATCCACTACCTGGTGGAGCTTGGGCTGGCCCCCTGTATCGTCGGCTGCTGGGGCTACTTCCTCCCCTGGATGGGCGTGGACCGGCTCAAGACCCACTGGCGGAATCTGATCGCGCGCTACGGGGCCTACCCCGTCTTCTGGTGCCTGGCCGGCGAGTGGGACATGCCCTACTACCTGGCCGAGGATAAGGAGAAGGCCCGAGACGAACAGCGCACGGGCTGGGCCGAGATCGCTCAGTTCGTGCACGAGGCCGACGGCTTCGGACGCCTGCTGAGTGTTCACGAGGGTTCCAGCGGCCGGGAGCTGGGCGGCGGCGCCCTGATAGATTTCCACATGATGCAGACCGGGCACGGCGACCGGCGGAGCCTGCCCAACACGGTCAAGCGCGTGACTGCGGAATACGCCGCGGCGCCGGTCCTGCCCGTGATCAACAGCGAGGTCTGCTACGAGGGAATCGGGGAGGCCTCCCGGCAGGAGGTGCAGCGCATGATGTTCTGGGTCTGCCTGCTCTCCGGCGCCTGCGGGCATACCTACGGGGCCAACGGCATCTGGCAGGTCAACACCTGCGAACAGCCTTTCGGTCCCTCGCCGCACGGCATGGCCTGGGGCAACACGCCCTGGGACGAGGCGGCCCAACTGCCCGGCTCGCGGCAGGTGGGGCTGGCGAAGCGGCTGCTGGAGCGGTACGAGTGGTGGCGGTTTGAGCCGCACCCGGAATGGGTCGAACCGCGCTGGAGCGAGGAGGATTACTTCGGCGGGTACGCGGCGGGGATCCCGGGGGAAGTGCGGGTGATCTACCTGCCGATCTTCGTCTGGCGGGGCGGCAAGATCAAGGGTCTGGAGCCGGGAGTTGCCTACCGCGCCTCCCTCTTCAACCCGGCGGACGGTGCGGAGACCGACCTGGGCGTGATCACGCCGGACGCCGCCGGGGACTGGGAGATGCTGACCGGCCCCGACGGGGTGCAACAACCCTTGCCGCTCTACCAGGACTGGGTGCTGGTGCTGGAGGCGAGATGAGGTCGGCTTTCGAGTCTGCGGTCTGAAGTCTGAAGTCTTCCACCCCAAGGAGCCAACTATGGCCCGCGCCTGCTTTCTCATGCAAGTCAAGCCCGAGCGTCTGAAAGATTACCTGGCTGCTCACGACGTCTGGCCGGAGATGCTGGCCGCCCTGAGCGAGGCGGGCATCACCAACTACTCGCTCTTCTATCGCCCGGATGGGCTGGTGGTCGGCTATCTGGAGGGCGAGGACGTCCGCGAGTCGCTCCGCAAGGTCGGCGAGACTGAGGTCAACGCCCGCTGGCAGGCGGGGATGGCGGAGTTCTTCGGCTCCGGATCCGGCGACCTGGAGTCCGGCGGCGTGCAGTGGCTGACCGAGTATTTCCACCTGGACTAACAAGGGGGATGAAGCGTTGCTCGGGGCCGGGAAGGGGCGGCAACCCAGTTGCCGCCCCGACCAGACGGAGGGAGATAGATGGCCGTAGCGATTCGCATGCCCGATCTGGGCACCACCGTGGAGGAATGCCGAGTAGTCGGCTGGCGTGTGCGCGAGGGCGACTCCGTTGCGCTCGGGAACATCCTTGCGGATATTGAGACAGATAAGGCGATCATCGAGCTCGAATCGGTCGCCGCGGGGGTGCTGCTCAAGATACTAGCCGACGAAGACAGCGTGGTGCAGGTCGGCGAGGTGCTGGCTTACGTCGGGGCGCCGGGGGAGGCCCTTCGCGAAGAAACGTCGCCGGTCCCGGCCATTGGCCCCGAGCGGAGCGCTACAGGCGGGGAGAGGAAGCCGTCGGGGGAGGCGAAGGGTGTCGCTGTCGCGCCTGTGGTCCGTAATCTGGCGGCTCATCTGGGGGTAGACCTCGCCGCGGTTCAGGGCACCGGTCAGGGCGGAGTCATCACCCGCGAGGACGTTCGGCGGGCCGCCCAGGCCCCAACTGCGCCTGCCGTACAGGCCGCGCTCTCCCGCGGGCAGTCAGCCGTCGCCCGGGCGGTCGCGGCGAGCTGGAGGGACAAGCCCCATCTGTACGTGACTATGGCGGTGGACATGACCGCGGCCCAGGTCCTCCGCGAGCGGAGCAAGCAAGAGGGCAATCCGATCAGTTACGACGCCTTGTTGTTGGCGGCGATGGGGCGAGCGTTGCCCGAGTTCCCGGCCCTGCGCTCGGTCTGGCGGGGAGGGCAGGTCGTTGCGCTGCAAGGCGTGCACCTGGCGTTAGCCGTGAGCCGAGACGAGGAGCTTCTTCTGCCGGTGATCCGCGATGTGGACCGGCTGTCGCTCCCGGCGCTACAGACCGAAATCACTGAACTGGTGGCGCAAGTGCGGGCCAACGCTCTGCCCGCTACTCGGCTCACTGGAGCCTGTCTGGCGCTCAGCAATCTGGGCATGTACCCGGTGCAGTCGTTTGACCCCATCATCTTCCCGGAGCACAGTGCCATTCTCGCGGTTGGCGCGGCCCAACCGACGCCGGTGGTGACAAACGGGGAAGTAGTGGTCCGGCCGATGATGCGCATGACCCTGGCCGCCGATCACCGCGTGGTGAACGGCCGAACCGCCGCCGCCTTCCTAACCGCGGTCAAACAGCGTCTGGAAAGCGGGGACTGGGAGTAAGTCTATGGCCTACGAACCGGAGTTCCTTCTCGGCCTTTACCGGCGCATGGTGCTGATCCGCCAGTTTGAGGAGCGCGTCAAGTTCCTCTTCCTGGAGGGGGCTATGCCCGGTACCATCCACCAGTACCAAGGCCAGGAAGCCGTCGCCGTCGGCGTCTGCTCGGCGTTGGTCGAGGGCGACGTCATCACCAGCACCCACCGCCCGCACGGGCATGCCCTTGCCCGCGGCCTGAGCGTCGAATCCATGATGCATGAGCTGTTCGGCAAGGCCACCGGCTGCTGCCACGGCAAGGGCGGTTCCATGCACATAGGCGATTTGGACCGGGGGATGGTCCCGGCCATCGCCATCGTCGGCGGCGGCGTCCCGATCGCGACCGGGGTGGCTCTGGCCTTCCGGATGCGGCAGCAGCCGCAGGTAGCGGTCTGCTTCATGGGCGACGGGGCCACCAACGAGGGCGCCTTTCATGAGGCCGTCAACATGGGCGCCATCTGGTCCCTGCCCGTGGTCTATGTCATTGAGAACAACCGCTACTCCGCCTCCACCCCCATCTGCCGGACGGCGAAGGTGGAGCGCCTCTCCGACCGGGCCTGCGCTTACGGGATTCCCGGCATGACCGTAGACGGCAACGACGTGCTGGCGGTCCACGAGGCGGCGCAGGCGGCAGCGGCCCGGGCGCGGGGAGGAGAGGGGCCGGCCCTGCTGGAGTGCCTGACCTATCGGATCACCGGCCATTCGCGCCGGGACCCCTGTGCCTACCAGCCTGAAGAAGAGCGCAAGCGAGCGCTGGAGGAAGAACCGATCCGGCGCTTCGCGGAGCGGCTGCTGGCCGAGGGAATCGCGGACCAGGCCGCTCTGGACGCAATCCGCGCCGAGGTAGACGCTGAGATCGAGGCGGCGGTGATATCAGCGCGCTCCGCTCCCGACCCCGCCCCCGAGGACGCGCTGCGGGATGTGTTTGCCTAGCGCCTATGTGAAACCAGGAGTGGGCCGGAGGCCCGCGCCACACGTTGCCTGACGAAAGGGAACTACCGTGCCACGTCTGACTATAGCCGAAGCCCTCCGCGAGGGCCTGCGCGAAGAGATGACGCGCGATGAACGCGTGTTCTGCATTGGGGAGGATATCGGCATCCCCGGAGGTTGGGGCGGGGCCTTTACCGTGACCCTCGGTTTGGAGAAGGACTTCCGCGACCGGATGATTGACACGCCCATCTCCGAGGCGGGCTTCTTCGGCGTCGCCCTGGGCGCGGCGCTCATGGGGCTGCGCCCGGTGGCCGACGTGCAGTACGGCGACTTCCTCTTCTGCGCCATGGATCAGGTGGTCAACCAGATTGCCACCATGCGCTACATGTCGGGCGGGAAGGTGACCGTCCCTCTGGTCATGCGCGCTCCGGTCGGCGCCACCGGCCGTGGAGCGCAGCACGCCCGCAACCTCGAGGCCATCTTCTTCGGCATCCCCGGCCTGAAGATCTGCTGCCCGGCCACCGCCTACGACGCGAAGGGTCTGCTCAAGGCTGCGATCCGGGACGACAATCCTGTGCTTATCTTCGAGCACAAGTTGCTGTACGGCTCCAAGGGTGCCCGCGCCGAGTCCGGCACGGTGGACGCCGCCAGCGAGGTACCGGAGGAGGACTACGTGGTGCCCTTGGGACAGGGGATCGTGCGGCGCGAGGGAACAGACGTGACCATGATCGGGACCCTGCTGATGATGCACCGCGCACTGCTGGCGGCGGAGACGCTGGCGGCGGAGGGGATCAGCGCCGAGGTGATTGACCCCCGCAGCCTGGTGCCCTTCGACTGGGAGTTGGTGGAGTCGTCGGTGCGGAAGACTAGCCGGGCGGTCGTGGTCGAAGAAGGGCCCCGCACCGGCGGGATCGGCGCGGAGATCGCGGCCACGCTCTCCGAACGGTTGGCCGACTACCTGCTAGCGCCGGTGGCCCGCGTCGCCTCGCCGGACATTCCCGTCCCCTTCGCCCCGCCGATGGAGGACTTCTACCGCCCCACGGTGGAGCGGATCGTGGAGGCCGCCCGGCAGGCCGTCGCCTACTAGCGGCCGGCGCCTCGCCTCCCTTTCCCTGCTCCTTTTGCAGGAGAGGGGGTCGTCGGACAAGCTGTCGGCTACCGGATCAACTGCCAGTCGATCGTCGCTCCCTCCGGCGCGGCCACTGAGAACTCCACCGTAAAACCGTCCTTGCGTTTGGCCGTCACGCCATCCATGGTCACCCAGCTCGGCTGCACCGTCAGAGAGTAGGTCGTGTCCGGCTCGGGACGGGCAAACTTGACCGTGACCCGCTTGGCCCCGGCGTCAATCCTGACCGCAATCCCCCGCAGGTTACGGGCCGCAGTCTCGGTGGCAGAAACCCCTCCCACCTGCTGCAGGCCGGTGTCCTCCAGGCTCAATCCCTCGCCCGCGATCTCCATCACTCCCGTGTCGGGTCGGACGGTGAGCGTGGTGGCGCCGCTGGGGGCATTGGTCACCCAGCGGATCGGCTGCGGCCGATTGTGGGGCTGGGCAAAGCGGATAGCCTCCTCCACCACGTCGGCGTTGAAGGCAATCCCCGTCCGCGTTGCGGAGCCCAGGTTCAGCCCGGTCAGGAAGGACGGCTGCCTGTCCTTTTGACGCATCGCATCCTCCAGGCTGTACGTTCCCCCGAGCGAGAAGCCGTTGGTCATGGCCACCCGCGACAGGTTGTTGACGGTCACCCCGGCGTCCTCCAGCGTCGTAGGCATCTGGTTGTGGAAACGCACGCGCAGCCCGGTAGGATTGGCCGGGTCCGGTCCCACCGCCAGCTCAATCGGGTCCCCCGGCTGGAAGTCGAAATCGGTTCCCCGGTCAGGGCTGGCCGCCAGTTGGATCTTCCGCGGGTCGGCCCCGGTGGACCAGAGCCGGTCTACCCATCCCTCGCCCACGTTGGTGACCCAGGCACCCGGGGCGATGATGTACTTGAGAGGACGCTCATGTCCGTCCCAGGTGTAGTTGTCCCGGTCAAAGAGCAGCGGCGAGCCGGCGTTTACCGCCGCCCAGCGGATGCGCTCTATCCTGATGGTCTTGGTTCCGTCCGGGTTCTCCGTGAACTCCCGGACCAGGTACCAGCGGTAGACGTTCCGTTTGGGATCGGTGGTGGCGTAACCTGCGCCCGGGTCCTTCGGTGTCAGGCACTCACTCTCGTCGGCTACGGTGAAGTACCGTCCCACTACCGCCTTCGTCCAACCGCAGTCCGGCGAGCCGATGATGCGCCCGCCCATGAGGTTGCGGTTCTCGACAATCAGCGAGGGGTAGGCCTTGCCCTGGTAGGTGTAGGCCAGGGACTTGACCGGGTTCCCTTGCCAGGTGGTCAGGGCCGGCTTGTCGCCCTTATAGGCTGTCAAGCGGGCGAGGTCCACCGTACGCCCGTCCGGGTCCAGAATGGAGGGGTCGGCGAACATCCCCGCCCAGTCGTCCGGAGGTACGATCTTGACAGTGCCGGCCGTGATCCACTTCTTCTCGTTCATGTTGATCAGCGCCCGGCAACTCGCCAGCTTGTCCGGATGCTCCGTGCCTGCTGCGGTGAACACCACCGTGTCGCCCTGCGGGTCCTTGGACTCGACGATGGAGTGAAAAGACTGTGCGTCGTAGACCGTCTCGGCGTTGTAGATACAGGCCACCTCATCGCCACCCCCGGAGAAGACATCCCCCTGGTTAAACATGGAGGCGCTGACCACGAAGCAGTCTCCCTGGGCGTACTGCTTGCGGGTCACCTGGAAGTCCATCGTCTGCGTGTTGGCCTGGGTGTTGTTTTCCAGGTACATGATGCCGGTTACGTGCTTGTTCCACACCAGGCTGCCCTTGGGGTGATCCTTCTCGAAATCGCCGGTGATATAGGGCAGGCTCTTCTCCAGGTCCCAGCCGACCGACTTGACGGTAAACACCTCATAGCCCCCCGGTTGGCTGATGTTGAGCGTCTGGCCCACGAAGGTGCCGCGCGACGTGGGCAGGTACACGCGCTGATCTTTGCCGGCCGGGGTCTCGGCCACGGTCCACTGGTTGTACGACGAACTCCCGTGCGGCACCAGGCTGCGCACCTCCTGCACCTGATAACAGCCGTGGCTGGACAGCCCGGGCTCGTTCTCTCTGACGTTGATGGTCCGCGTCAGGCGCTGTCCGGCCCAGCCGGGCGGACTGACGCTGCCGATCGGCGGCAGCACGTAGGTTTGGTAGCCGTTGCGCAGGTCCAGCACGGTTACCGTCGGCTCTCCGTTGCGGTTCTGCTGGAAGGTGTTGACCAAGGACCACTCCTTGGGCGCGGTAGGGGGAACCACCAGCAGCCCGCCGCCCGCCTTGATGATCTGGTCGGCGGCCTGCACGTAGGCGGCCTGGGCCTGGGCAGGTGTCCCCACCGGGCCGAAATCGGAGAGGTAGTACTCGCCGGTCTCGGCGGCCTGCAGCCCGGTGACGCGCAGGCCCGCCAGGACCAAGAGGCAGCAGACTATCCGACAGTGAATGCGGTTCATGGTGACCTCCTTGGGGTTTCCCGGTCGAGACCGGGAGGCGCCAAGCTACTCCGGCGAGCGGTCCGGATACTCCGGACAGAGAGGCCGGCCGATCAGAATCCGCGCCATTGCATCCTGGGCCCGTACCTTGGTGTTGAGTTCCGCATAGCCGGCCGCCTTCTCCAGTGCGGGGAGGGCTGCCGGGTCGCCGATCAGACCCAGCGCTCGTGCCGCCTGGCTGTGCACCGGGTAAAACTCCCGCTGGTCTTCCAGAATGGCGCACAGCGCGGGCACCGCTTGCCGCGCCCGCAGGCGGCCCAGCGCCTCGATGACCGCCACCTTGAGCCGGTGCCGCTTGGTCATGTCCTGCCCCCCGGCGCCCAGGCGGAAGCGCTCCGCTCCCTCCGTCCGCAGTTTCTCGCGGGCAGCAGCCCAGGAGCCGGCCTCGTCGGCATAGATGGCTTCAGGCTTCTCCCCTTCCAGAACTGCCAGGAGCGGCTCTAACGCCGCCGGGTGGCGCAGCCGCCCCAGTAGTTCCGCCGCCACCTGCTGAAGCTTCCAGTTGGGGTCCGCCAGCGCGGTGAGCAACTCCGCCACCGCGCTCTCGTCCGCCCGGGAGGCATCGCGCATCAGCGCCTCCATCCTCTGGACATAGGCCGGCATGGACTTGTCTGAGCGCCCCTCTACCACCGAGAGTGCGGAATCCACTTCTACTCGACCAGTGAAGCAGTCGCGTAACGCGCCCGTGAGATGGCCGTTGCAGAAGACCGGCTTGTCCCGGTCCAGCCTGAAGACCACTCGCGGGCGGCGGGGACCGATCAGGTCCATCTCCGTCGCTCCCCGGCTCTCCACGCTCAAGTGAAAGTCCGGGTGCGCCAGCTCTGCGTATTCCGGCCCGGACAGATCGCCCAGCGTGACCAGGCCCGGCTCCCAGGCCACGTCCAGCGGTCGGTCGCTCCAGAAGTCCGTCTCTCCCACCGTCAACCGCGTCGCCTGCAGGGCCGCCCAGCCCCTATCGCTCACCAGCACGGCCCGCGCCTCGCCCGATACCGCGGGCGTGCTAAGCCTCTCGCCGCCCGGGTTGAGGATGAGTTCATCGCGCCCCCAGGGGCCGGTGATCTCATAGCGGCCGGAGCCCAGCGTCTTGACCGTCGGCAGCGGCGGCTTGTCGGCCTCGATCATCAACTCCACCGCGCCGTTGACCAGCTTGCCCTGCACCGTACAGCCGCCCAGCACCAGATTGTTCTCTCGCTTGAGGACGCCGGTGATCTCCACGACTATCGGCACGTGCCACGAGGGGAGCCGCCCGCCCTCCTCGCGCGGCGGAAAGAGGGGAACCTCCCGCCCGTTTATCCACATCCGCAACCCGTAGTTCACGGAGCCCAGATGCAGGAAGACCCGCTTGCCCTCCGCCTCGGCCGGCAGGGCGAACTTCCGCCCCGCCCAGACCCAGCCGTCGCTGCCGTCACCGGACTTGAGCAGCCCGCACTCGGCCAGCGGCCGCCGGCGCTTGCCTTTCACTGTTCGGCGCAGCCCCTCGGTCGTGCCCGCCGCCAGGGACTGGCGCACACTTGCCCAGCCCTCGCTCAAGTCGGCGACCGGGCGAACCTGCCGATGGGGGACAATCAGCAGGGGGATGGTGACCTCGCTCCCCTGGGTGCTGTACTGCACGAGCGTGGAACGCCCCTCCAGGTCATTGGGGAAGCCCTCTACCTTGGTCAGGCGTGGCTTGAGCGCCTTGTCCAGCGGTAAGATGTCCACCTCCACCCCCTCCGGGGTCAAGACGTGCACGCCCCGCCCCTGCTTGGTGACCTTCCCCCGCACATAAGCCTGCCAGTCAAAGCGCAGGCTCTCGCCCGAGGTGCGGATGGTGTCGCTGACCAGGAAGTAGTCCTCGCGCACCAGCAGGGAGGTGCGCACCATGGACTCAATCGAGTAGCGCGGCTGGTAGAAGGGCGCCGCTTCGCTGGCGAGCAGCTTCAGGTTGGGCAACGCCACCAGTCTCCCTTCGCGGGGCTCTTTGGGTGAATAGAACCCCTCCCCATTGACCACGATCGAGTTGGATGCCCCGACCAGGCCGGTAGAGAAAGCCCGCACCCACTTCTGCGGGTCCCAGGCGAGAAAGGTGCGGTAGTAGCTGGAGATAGACTCCAGCTCTCCAGGCTCCAGGACCGCGTCGAAGGCCTCGATCGGGTAGTCAAAGTGCGTGCACCGCTCCGGGTCCGAGGAGCCGTCAGTGAAGATTGTCGAGCCCCACAGGTCTAGGGCCAGCATGTTGGGATTGACCTGCGCCCGTCCGCAGTAGACGCCCCCCTCGCAGCGATCCCAGGCCTGAAACAGCCGCCAGCGCTTCTGCTGGGCAACCAGCGCCCCAGCCACGTCCTCCACCGCCCAGGAAGGAAAAGCCTCCTCCGTGTCGCCTGCCTCGAGGTTTTCCGGCCACCAGAGCAGGGTCCACAGCCGATCATCGCTGCCCCAGGCAATCTGATTCGGCTCCAGGGCCAGACTGGCCGCCTCAATCACCCGCAGCGGAGCGGGATCCCCAGTCTTGCGCGCCAGGTACGCCAGGCCCATGAGCGAGGCGCACTTCATCCAGTGGTAATGGTCCCACGGCGGCATCAGGCCGGTGGGGCCGATGATCTTCAGGTAGGTTCGCAGGATGCGCTCGGGGGTAGTGCCGTGGGGTGGGAAGGGCCGGAAGAACAGCTCTTCGCCGGTGATCTGCTCCATCAGCGCACAGTACCAACTGACCACCGGCGTGACTATCTGGCAGAAGTAGGTGGACCCTTCGTAGGAGTAACCGCCCGGTGGGGTCAGGGCAAAGAGGTCGGGAAACCGCATCATCCCGGCGCTCATCAGTCGCTGAGCCCGCAGATCGTTGCCTCGCTTGACCCCAAAGAGATATCCCACCAGCGTGCAGCACAGGCTCATAGAAGCGATCTGGTTGTCAAAACTGCGCACCCGCGACTTGGCGATGTTGTAGGGGTGCTTGAACGTGTAGTCCAGCATCGCCTCTTTGATCGCCGAGAAGTCGTGCGGGGATACCGCCGGGGAATCCGCGATCCAGTCCAGCATGGTCGCCAGCCGGGCCATAGGTGCGGAGTTGCACCAGGTGTGGAATTGCAGGTCCAGGGAGATGTCCCCGGCCAGGTAGATCTCCATCTGCTCTCTCAGGCCGGCCAGGGCCTGCTCCGCGTAGGCGTCCTTGCCGGTCGCCAGGTAGCAGAAAGCCGGGCCGTAGACGGCATTGCCGGTAGTGTGGGGCAGGCGGCGCAGGCTCTTCCACAGCAGGGCGGGCACGCCGGAGGCGCGGGCCAGTTTCCGCCGCAGGGCGGCGACCTCGGGAACAAAGAGGTAGTCGTACGAGTACGACGCGGCAGTCTTCTTCGACATAGTCTCCCTCATCTGCTTAGAAGTGGCTTCAAGACCGGTGGCACCGACGTCTCGCCGGTGTGAGGGCGGCTTACCACCGCATCAGAGCATCATCTCTGGCCGTATGTCGTCAGCGCGCGGCGGGGTAGGCTCGGTCCGGCTCCGGAACTGATTCTATCCCCTCAGGTCCACACTCTCTATGTACCCCACCGCTCCCTGATCCAGTCTGGCGGCGTTGGCCTCATCAGTGTCTATGTGCATGTCCAGGCGGTACTCCGGGTGGACCCGCACCGCCACCTTGTTGAAGATCAGCGACTGCTCACCCTCCACGCGCACGCTGATCTCGTCGCGGTCGCGCAGCCCCAGCAGCAGCGCCTCTTCCGGGCTGACGTGCAGATGGCGGCTAGCGCAGATGACCCCCTCAGCTAGGTCCACGGATCCGGCCGGTCCTTCCAGTCGTAGCCCCGGTGTCTGGGCCAGGTCCCCGGACATTCGCACCGGCGCCCGTACCCCCAGCGCGAAGCACTCGGTACGGGCGATCTCCACCTGGGTACCGGGCCGCTCCGGACCGAGCACGCGCACGCGCTCCAGGCGGTTCTTGGGACCTATCAGGTTAACCGTCTCCTCGCAAGCGAACTGCCCCGGCTGGCTCAGCGGGGACCGGTAGGTCAGAGTATGACCCGGCCCGTACAGCGCCGCCACGTGCTCCGCGGACAGGTGTAGGTGCCGCACCGAGATGCCGATCGGGATGGGGCGGCGATTGGCCAGGATCGCCGGCCCCAGTTGCCCCAGACCCACAGCCTCCGCGGCCTGTCCGGCCACCATGCGCCCCGCTTCGGTGGGAATCACCAGCAGCCGCACCGAGGCTCGCGCCGGGGAGACATCGCTGACTCCCCGCGCATCGGTTCGGGGAGACTGGTTGAGTGTCCCCTCCAGCTGTAGTCCGAGGCCCTGGAGGCCCGTGCAAAGCCGGGCTCGCAGGCCCGGCAGCGCGACTCCCGCTGGGCCGGTGAACAGCACCGCGTCCAACTCCCCCAGGATGGCGAAGTACGCCCCCAGTTGCTTGCGCAGGGCATAGCAGAACGTCTCTACCGCCAGATTAGCTCGGTCATCACCGGCCTCTGCCGCTCGCAGCAGGGCCGCCAGATCGCCGCTGGTCCCGGAGAGTCCCGCCAGCCCGCTCCGCTCATGGAGCAGACTCGCAGCCTCCTTGATCGAGAGTCCCTCGCGCTCGAGAAGGGCCAGCACCAGACCTGGGTCCAGGTCTCCGCTGCTCCCGGCTCCGGGCAGGCCGCCTAGATCGGTCAGACCCGCGCTGCACTCCACCGCCCGCCCCCGACGCAGGGCGCAGACTGAAGGCGCCGGTCCGAGGTCACAGGAGATCATATTTAGTTCGTGTAGCGGCCGCTGCAGGTGCGCCGCCGCCAGCAGGGCAGCCTGGTGGTGGACCAGCCCCGCCCTGCCATAGCGCCGCAGGCCCTGCTCGGCGTACCACTCATACGGTCCGGTGTATAGGAAGGCGCAGGCGGGCAGAGCGGCAAAGAAGCCCGTGTCGAACACCGCCACCTGGGGCACGCCGGGGAGTAGCGCACTGAACGCCTCCATCTCGGCCAGGTTGTGGCGGTTCTCTGGGCACAGGCGATCGGCGAGCGTGGCCAGGTCGGCCCGCACCGCGTCGTCCACCAGTACTGCACCGGTGTACTTCTCCCCGCCGTGGGCCACCTGGTGACCAACCGCGGCCAGACCCAGGCCCTCCGGGGACCCGGCTCCCGCTCGGTCGACCAGCCCCGTCACTACTGCCGCTACCGCCTCCGCCAGGGAATTGCCCACCGGCTCGCGCTTCTCCCAGCGCACCCCGTGACTGGTGTGCACCGCCCGGCCGGTATCCAGACCCTCCACTTCGCCCTCCGTGTTATTCATCTCGTTGGCGGTGTCGTAGTAGCGATAGCGCAGGCTGCCCGGGGTGCCGTGAACGGCGAGCACGCGGGCGGCGCCCCTTGTCTCAGGTGTGGGCTGGGTCTCGCTGGCCGAAAGTGCCGAGGGGGCTGCCTCAGCCTGGCTGCGCTGGATAAGCCGGGCGGTGATGGTCCGCGCCATATGGCTCATCGCCTGGGGCCGCGTGCGCAGCGCTTCCGACATCAGCCGGTGTGGAATCTGCAGGACCCGGCAGGCGGTGAGCGCCACCACATCTGCCGTCGTTGCCGCGCCGCTGACCAGCGAGATCTCCCCGAAGTACGCCCCGGCTGGAATCTCTCCCAGCGCCAACAGTCGGCCTCCGGCCTCATGGCTTTGGGCTTGTGCTGTGCCCTCCAGGACGATCCCCACAAACCGCCCCGGTTCGCCCTCCGCAATGATCTTCTGGTCCGGCACGTAAGATCGCAGCTCGCTGTCCCGCACCAACTCGTCCAGTTCCTCCGCCGAAAACTCGGCAAAGAGCGGGTTCCCGGTCAGTGCAGATAGTAGTTCCACGAGTGATCACCTCAAGCACTCGGCCTCGGGATGAGGCTCAGCCAGCGTGTTCGCCATCGGCGCGGCATCTCCTGCCCACAGCACGAACAGGTCCGACCCGCCGAGCAGGTATTGCGACCAGCCGCGTCGCAATATCTCCCAGTAGGAACTGAAGGGCCCGTGTCGGGCAGCGGGGGTCGGCTTGATCCGCCGCAACTATGCTGGGATTACTGACGGACGAGAGATGTGAGTGCCTATGCTGATGGAAACGCGCAACTTGCCCTGCGGACCTGTGATCGCGGTAAGTGGCCGGCTGGATTCGGTCACCTGTTCGGAGTTCGAGGCTTACGGAGCGGAACTGGTCGGTGCCCGGCCGGTGCGCATGGGCCTGGACCTGGAGCGCCTGGAGTACATCAGCAGCGCCGGCCTGCGCAGCATCCTTTGCTTGGCCAAGGAGCTGCAGAAAAGCGGCGGCACACTGGTGCTCTGTGCACCTAAAGGCATGGTCGCCGAGGTCATCGGCATGGCCGGTCTGGACAACCTACTTCCTGTGTACGACAGCGTCGAGGATCTCCAGGAAGCGAGCGGCGAGAAATGAAACCCCTCGCCGAGGCGGCTTTCCCCGCGGAGTGGGATCAGGTGCCAGCGGTTACCACCTGGGTCTCCTCCCACGCGGCAGCCGCGGGTATGTCTCCGGACCGCCTGCTCTGGGTGGAGCTCGCTGTGGAAGAGATGTTTTCCAATCTCTGCCGCCACGTACCCGAGGGCACACTGGAAGAGGTGCGAGTCCGCCTGTTTGGCGACGAGGGCAGTTTCGGAGTGGAGCTGGCCGACCAAGGACCCGCCTTTGACCCCCTGGCTGTACCGGAGCCTGACCTCACCGCCCCCCTGGAAAGTCGCTCCCCGGGCGGCTTGGGCCTGATGCTCACCCGCAAGGTGGCTCACAAGATGCGGTACCGGCGCGAAGCCGACCGCAACATCGTAACGCTGGAGTTCGCCTTGCGCCAATGATGCCCGGCCAGGGCTGGGGCAGTGACTGACCGAGCCGTCCTTCTCCGTAGACCACCATGTTACGTCAACGCAGCATCGCGGTCCGCCTCTTGCTGCTGGTGCTCCTGGGCACCGGCACTCTGCTGGCGGCCGGCATGATCCGCACCTATGCCATTGGGCGCCAACTGCTCATCCAAGAGGCCCAGGACAAGGCCATCTGCCACGCCCAGAACTGCGCGAACGAGATTGAGGCGGTGATGCGTGGAGTCACCAAGATTGCGGTTGAACTGGCGCGTCGGGTGCAAGAACATCCTCCCGCCGACGAGGCGGAGGCCCAGGACCTCGTCCGCGATGTGGTAGCAGGCAACACGGAAGTGTATGGGTCCGCCTTGGCTCCCGCGCCGGGGAGAGGCACCGGCACGCTCCGCGACAAAGTGCCCTACGCCTACCGCTTCGGCGGCAAGATCGTTTTCCGCGATCTGGGCGGTGTGCAGTACGGTTATGACCGGCAGGAATGGTTCACCCGACCCCGCGACCGCGGGCGTGCTATCTGGAGTGAGCCGTACCTGGATGTCGGCGGCGGCGAAGCGCCCATGGTCACCTACTCCGTGCCTGTCTTCACGGAGGGCGACCCTAAGCCTTTCTGGGGCGTGGTCACCTGTGACGTAACCCTCGAGTGGCTTGAAGAGCTCATCCGCAGCATCCCCGTCGGTGAGACCGGCTATGCCTTCCTCGTCTCCGGCCACGGCATCTACATTGTCCATCCCCGCCGGGAGTACGTTCTACACACGAACATCCTCGATGTAGTTAGGGAAATCCCCGGGCAGGACCTGACCGACCTGGCCCGCAACCTGCTGGCCGGGCAGACTGGCTACGCACGCATCATCAGCCATGTCACCCGGCTCCCCAGCGGCATCGCCTACTGCCCTGTCCCCACGACCGGCTGGGGTCTGGCGGTGGTGACTTCCGAGCAGGAGATCCTGGCGCCCATCAACAAGCTCCGTCGCCAGGAACTGGCCGCCGGCGTAGTCGGCGTCGTGCTTCTGGCGCTCATCGCTCTACTCATTGCCCGCTCCATCACCCTGCCCCTGCAAAAGCTGGAGTCCGCCACCCGCGTGCTGGCCTCCGGCGATCTCGACGCGCCGCTGCCGGTTGCTCCCGGCGATGACGAAGTCGCCCGCCTCGGCCGGGCTTTCACCCACATGCGGGACGACCTCAAGCAGTACATCGCCGACCTGCAGACTACCACCGCCGCCAACGAGCGCATCAACAGCGAGCTGCAGATCGCCCAGGCCATCCAGCTCAGCCTGGTCCCCAAGATCTTCCCGCCCTTTCCGGACCGGCCCGAGTTCGAGTTGTATGCCCTGCTGCATGCCGCGCGAGTCATCGGCGGCGACTTCTATGACTTCTTCATGCCCGACCATAACACTCTGTGCATGATGATCGGCGACGTATCGGGCAAGGGCATCCCTGCCGCTCTCTTCATGGCGGTGACCCGCACCCTGCTGCATATGCTCTGGCGCGAGGACCCCTCCCCTGCCGCGGCGCTGGCGCGGGTGAACGAGGAGATTGCCCGCGACAACCCCCGCAACATGTTCGTCACGCTCTTCTGCGCGACCATTGATTTGCGCAGCGGTGCGGTGCGCTACGCCTCCGGGGGACACAATCCGCCTTTCATCATCCGCGCCGGGGGGGAAGTCACCCCGGTACCGCATGTCAAGGGCCTGGTGGTGGGCATCATGGAGGGGGCGGCTTTCGAGGAGGGCCGACTGGACCTGGGCGCCGGCGACAGCCTGCTGCTTTACACCGACGGCCTGACCGAGGCCATGAATTCCGCAGAGGAACTCTTCGGCACGGAGCGCACCACGGCCGCGCTACACCGCCTGGCGCAGGGACCGGCAGGAGAGAGCGTGGAGAGCCTGATCCTGGGACTACGCGAGGCGCTGGGCGACTTCGTGCAGGAGGCCGAGCAGTCCGACGACATCGCCATGCTCGGCTTCCGCTACCGGCAATCCCCCGCCTCCGGGTAGTCGCCGCCGGATCTCCGGTCTCATCCGCTGCCGGACTTGATCGGAGCCTTCATCAACTCCCGGAAGAAGTCACACTGCGCGCAGGCCTCGCGCTTCTCCTGCCAGTCGGTTAGCCGCTGCCCCTGGCAGAGCGTACCGGTCAGGAACCAGCACAGATGCCCCTGGCGCGCCAGGTAGGCGATGCACTTGTCCCGACGCTCCGGCGGGCAGGCTTCCGTCTCCCAGCAGCGCATCTCCCCGAACTCCGCGCCCCAGCGGTCCGCCAGGTACAGGAGCAGCACCGTCTTCTCCAGTGCCGGGCTGGGCTTGCGCCAGCCCTGCTCGCAACTCTGAATCGTGCGGACGGAGAACCCGGCCAGGGAGGCGAGTTGCGCCTGGCTCAGGCCCAGGCTCTCTCTCAGCGCCCGAATGTTGACCGGTTCCATCGGAGCACGCCCTTTCGTTACTGGTGTCGGTCGGTGGCAGGAGTCGCGGCCTGCCGCTCGGTGTCTTCCGGCGCTCAATCTAGCCAAGTCATAGGTGAGACTACGGCCATGTCAACAGAGCGGGCGTGCTCTGCACTTGCCGGCGGCTTTCCCGGAGAGGTCGGGTACAAACCTGCGTCAGCAGGCCAAGTACCCGGCTCGTTTGGTTGAGAATCTGGGCTGGATGCTTGCGCGCGGCAATTCGCGTCGGGCTCGTGTTAGGCCCCTCCAGGGGGAGGCCACCACAACAACCATGGCCAAGCGGCGCGGTACCGGCCTGCGCCGTACGGCAGAGACGGGACGCTGTTGCCACCGAGAAGCCTTACTCTTGCACCGGCGGCAACTCCGAAGTGCAGTGCGGGCAGCGCGTCGCCTGAAGGGAGGCGGGCTCCAGGCAGTAGGGGCACTCGCGGGTCGTGGGCGCTTCCTCCGGGGCGCGGCGCAGGCGGTTTACCGCGCGCACGATCAGGAAGACCACAAAGCCCACGATCACGAAGGACACGACCGCGTTGAGGAAAGCCCCGTAGGCGATGACCGGGGCTCCGGCTTCCCGAGCGGCAGCCAGCGAAGGGAAGTCCTGGCCGGACAAATTCACGTACAGCGCGTCGAAGTTGACCTTGCCCAACAACAGCCCGATCGGCGGCATGATCACGTCCTTGACCAGCGAGTTGACGATGGCGCCGAACGCGGCCCCCATGATGATACCGATGGCCAGGTCCAGCACGTTGCCGCGAGTCATGAACTCTCGGAATTCCTTGAACATCTGGTCTCCCTCCGGAACGAATGTATTCCGTCCTTTGCCCCGATCTCTTGTCTAGAGACTGAACTTGTGCTCGCCCTCGGGCAGCACAAAGCGCACTCGATTCCCCTCCACCTGCATCGCTGCCGGCTTCCCGTCCACGACCAGTTTACCCACTTTGGCGCCCGCGGGAAACGCGATCTCGATCTGCCGGGCCGCCCCCTGGCTCTCGCCGACCACGGCCCCGCCGGCCTCCACGGTCACCGACAGACTCCCCGCCGCGGGCTGACCGTCCGCCCCGGTGGCCTGCACCAGCACCTCCCCGCTGCCGATCTGGGTGCCGGAGAGCAGCGTGAGGATGGTCACGCCCTCTCGTTGGCGAATGACCCCCGCTCGCCCGACCAGCGTCTGCCCGTCGGCCCGGACCTCGCCGGGCGCGTCGGCAAGTACGACATAGTGCGTCTCCTCGCCGATGACCAGTCTCGCTCCCGCGCCTTCGGCCCAGGGAGTGATCTGTGGGGCGGGCTGATCGTGGCCGCGCGGATAGAGCAGCGCCGCCATCTGGCCCGGCCCGGCCGGGAGCTGCGCCTGGTAGAGCCGTTGCCGCCAGTCCCCGCCGAAGCCCTTCTCCGGCCCGTACGCCCCGGTCACCAGCTCCGGCACCGGCGTCAGCGGCACCAGGTCCAGGTCCACTCCCAGCTTACCCGTGAACTGCGCCCCGGTTGGCGTGGCCAGCGAGTCGCTCGCCAGGCACCAGAGGCTCCAGTCCCAGGGCACCTGCGTGTCGGCCACGTCGCGCAGCACGAAGTAGTTGGGACCACCGGGGTCGAAGTCCTTGACGAACAGCATGTGCCGCCGCCAGGTGATCGGCGGCACCCGCTCCTCCTTGCTGAAGCCGACCTGCACCGAGTCGTCATGCGGACGGGGCCTGGTCAGCTCCAGGCGGTCGGGGCCCTCGGCAGGTCCGAGCGGGCCGTACTCCACCAGGCGCGAGAACTTCCACTCCCCGGAAGCCAGATCAGCGCGGCTGCCCGAGGACCACTCCAGCAGCTTGCCGGTACCGCCCTCGTTCTCGGAGCGGTAGTTGAAACTGGGGCGGTTGGCGAGCCAGCGTTGGAGCGTGGCGTTGGCATGACCTTTGTGCACGCCTGCGTCCCAGCTGCGCAGGCCGAAGATGAGGCAGAGCGGCTGGCCCTGGGCGACCAGATGGAAGCCCCCCTCGGCGTTGTACCCATTGAGCCCGGCGGGCTTGCCCAGCTGCAGGGCGAGGAAGGTCTCCTGGTCCGTCCCATAGCCGCTGCGGAATAGCGCCCCCCAGCCGGGGAGGTACTTGCTGGCGAGACGGGGGTTCTCCGCGGGCAGGGTAGCGTCCACCCAGCCCAGGCTGGCCCAGCCGAAGTCGTCCCGGTCGCCGGTGCGAAAGGTCCCCGGCTGCCCGCAGCGATTCCAGTACCACATCAGCCGTCCCGCGAAGGCCGGGTCCTCCTTGACCACCGCCGCCGCCGCGTCCGCCCACATCACCGAGCGCGTCCAGGGCCCTTGCCCGTTGCCGAAGGGCACCACATAGCCGCCGTTGTTGCGCTGGTCGTAAGGCACGGTCAGCTGCCCGTAGAAGTCCAGCCCGTCGCGCAGCAGCTGGTTCTTGAACAGGTCGTGGAAGCCGGCACGCTTGAGCAACATCGCGCCCAGTGTGACCATCTCCAGGCTGAGCGAGCCGTACCACTCGTCCTGGCTGTAGTTGGGCAGGTGGTGGCCCTCCTCCAGCGCGCGGGTCAGCCCCTCGTAGCAGACCTGGGCCCAGTCCTGCGCGCGGGGATGGCCGTTGAGCACGCTGCCGATCATGCCCTGCACCATGCGCAGGGAGACCACCATGTCGGTGTTGCCGTGGTTGTAGCCGGGCGGAGCGTAGTCTCGCGAGGCGAAGAGTTCCCCCCAGAAGGCCAGCAGAGCCCGGATCTGCCGCTTCTGCTCCGGGGTGACGCTGGGGGAGCCCAGCACCATGTCGGCCTCGCGCAGGGAGATGGGCAGCGGCCCGGTGGTCAGGTGGAACATCCCGTAGTTGTGGCTCCAGCGATAGCCGGAGACGCCGATCCCGGCATGCGTCTGGTGCACGTAGTAGCGCAGGCGGGCGATGAGAAGCTTCGCGGCGTCTTTCGCGTAGGACTCGTCCCCGGTGGCCAGGTAGAGGTTGTCCACGCCGCGGAAGTAGATGACCCAATTCTGATAGAAGGGGTAGTCGTCGGTCTTCTGGTCCCGATACGAGTTCCAGATTCCGGCCAGGCGGTCCACGTGTTTCTTCAGCACCGGCGTCTCGGCAATGCGTTTGCGGATAGCAGGCAGGGCGGCGGCGGTAGCGTAGATGTGGGGAAAGACCACGCCGGGCGGGTCGGGGAACTCCAGCGCCCAGTCCTTGACCGTGTCCAGCGGGAGCAGGCCGTACTTGATGGTGGCCAGTTGCGCGGGGCGGGCGTACTGCCGGCCCGGCCAGGTCTCGCCCGGCGGCTCCTCGCCCGGTATGGCGATGTTCTCGTCCCGGTCCCCGGCATAGAGCGCCCAATTCCGCGAACCGCCGTTGAGGGGGAGGACCGCCTGCAGCTTCCCGGCCTCGTCGTTTTCCAGGACGATGATGTTCTGGTGCGGCTGTTGCCAGGCCCCGGCGTTGAGCGCCAGCAGCCCGACGAAGCTCTTCCCGCCCGTCGAGTAGGCTCCCGCCCACTGCGCGACATTCATCCACCATTCACCGTGCGAGGGGTTGAGCGTCACCAGCGGCCCCGGCTCCGTGGGGCGGGGGAAGGTCCCCCAGGGCTCGCCCTCCGCCGGCTTCCTCCCCCAGACGTTCCCCAGCGGTTGCCAGGCAATCCGGTCCGGCTGCAGGCCGTCCAACGAGAGCGTCCAGTAGGAGCCCTGCTCGCGCAGCCGCTTGCCGTAGGCCTGCATGACGTAGTTCCCCTGCGGCGCCTCGGCGGGGCGGGTGCCCTCCAGGAACTCCGGCTTCTCCATCAGGTCCGAGCGCTCCGAGATCAGGATGACCGGCTGCTCGGCAATCGCCGTGATCTCGCAGACGTAGTGCTTGTCGCCCTCAAAGGTGTAGGAGAGGCGGACTTTGGCGAAGACGGGGCCCTCCGCCAGGGTCTCGCTGGAGAAGGCGGCGAGCTGGAGAGGACTGTGCAGAGGGGCGCTCTTGCCGACCGCGCCGTCGGCGAGCCGCACGGCGAGAATCGGTGGGCGCTGCGCGATCTCCGCCCAGGGGCACTCCACGGCGAGGCGACTGTTGCCCAGGGTCGCCGCCCCGGCTCCCGGCTGGAAGAGGAGGTCCGTCGGCGGTTGGCCTTCGCCCCTCACGAGCGTCCACGTCTGCTGCGCGTTGGGGGGCAGGTCTACGAGAAAGTAGATCCTCCCGGCGCGGCTGCCCGGCTTGTCGGGGACGAACTGGGCAGGGATGGTCCGGCCGGCGGCCTCCTTGACGGCTAGGCGGGCCGGGTCCAGGTCGCCGGGGACCGTGATCGGGAAGGAGACCAGCTCCTGGGTCCAGTCCTCGCCCAGGTACTCAGTGAGGGTAAAGGTAGGAGCGGCCGAAACGCCTACGGGCAGCAGTAGACAGAGCAGGAGCAGGCAAAGGCTGCGCATGGTTGTCTCCTGGGGGGCAGGGGGTTGGGCGGAGGAGAGTTCGGGGGAGGGAGAGGGGAATCCTTGTTGGGTGTCAGATACCATTTCCCGCGGTGGATAGTATTCTGACGCTTCTTCCCCTATCCCCGCCTGGGCGGGCGTCAAACCTCTACCCTTGCTCACTTATCCCGTCCCCTTCAGCCAGTACTCCAACCAGTCAAAAGCGTCCGGCTGTACCCAGGCCGGGAAGCAGTGCGTCTGGTTGGAGTAGATCACCCGGAACCGGTCCGCCGCACCCAGCGACCGGTAGAGGGACTGCACTTGCACCGCCGCCTGGGCCACCTGCGCAGCGTTGGGCCAGAGCTCGGTCTTGACGTCGTGCATGAACACCGCCGTCGGCGCCCACAGAGCCATCAGGTCGCTAAAGTCACAAAGCAGCCGGCGCTCGGGCACCGGCAACTCCAGGGCTCGGCGCAGATTCCGGGAGACAATGGGGCTGATATTGTCTCCGTAGGTCGCCGCGGCGTCCTCGAAGGTGCGGAGCAGGGTGAATCCACAGCTTTCGACCGCCGCGCCGATCCGGTCATCTAGCGCAGCCAGGATGGTCGCGCTCTGTCCACCCAGCGAGTGCCCGATGCAGCCGAGACGCGCGCCGTCTACGTACGGCAACGTCTGCAGGTAGTCCAGGCAGCGCCGCTGGTCGTGCAGGTTCTGCGCCAGGGAGGACCAGGCGGGATTGCGATCGGCCAGGTCCTGCACGCCGTACGGGCTCTGGGTGTCAGGGTCGTACCGCTCGCCGACGCGCTCGTTGTCGGGCGCGATAGCCACGAAGCCCCGGTCCGCCAGGTACGGCCCGAAGTCCAGCACGTAGTAGTGCCCGCCCAGGCCGACCGGTTCGTCTTTGCCCTCTGCGACCGTCTGGTGCAGGGCGACTATCGCAGGGAAGGGGCCGGAGCCGGGCGGGACCAGCAGCCAGACGTTCATCCGCCGGCCGGGGCTGCTTTGCAGGGAGATCTTGCGGCGGGTGTAGCCGCGGCAGACTCCGCCGAGGCGCGCAGTGGCCGGCACAGCCTCTTCGGACAGGACGATTGGGTCTAGATCCACGGGCAAGAGGCTGCCGAGGGGATTCCCCAGCGCCGCCTGCAGCTGAAGGCGCAGGTCCCGCCGCCGCTGCTGCCAGGCGGTCGGGCTTTCCGTCTTGGGCTGACCCACCAGCGGGAACTGCACCGGGCCGTACTGAGCCTGTCCCGCGGCGGCGATCTCCTCCAGGGGCGCCGCCGGTTGGTAGGGATGCACCGGCTCGGTCTCCAGCACCAGCGTCGCGGCGGTGGAGCAGGCCGGGAGAGTGAGCGTACTCGTCGGCCCTTCCGACAGGTGGTAGAGGCGCACCGCGCGAGGCTCGGGCCGGGCGTCGGCTTCCAGGAGATAGGCCCTCCGCAAGTGCTGACCGCGGGTCTTGAAGCCCACCGTCAGCGGGGTCGGCGTCTCGCTAGCCCGGAGGGAGACCAGGTACGTCAGCAAGCCGGAAGGAGCGTTCCCCGACCGAATTGCGTCGGCAGGGAGGTCGGGAAGGGACAGACTCAGGCCATCCGCCGGGGCAGTGACGAAGGCGGGATTGCGCAGGTAGCCGCTGTAGCGAAGCTGGAAAGCGTCACGTGCGCCACCGAGAGGGCGGGTGCTCCGCAGGGGCTGGTCGGGCTGGGGGAGTCCGTCATGGCCGATGGCGAACACCGTCGCCCCCGTCGCCGCCACCAGCCCACGCTCCCCGGTAAGGCGCACCCGTATCTCGTGCCCCCAGGAGGGGCCGGGCACCGTTCGAGTGACGCCGTTGGTCAGGGTGAAGGCCGTGTCGGGCGGGTACTCCCAGACGACCGACAGTGCGCGTTTCTCGCCTGCTGCCAGGCTTATCCGCTCGCGCGGCATAGCGCAGATCGTGTCGAGGTGCCCGTGGACCTCGCCCTCCAGATACCCGGTCCAGGCCTGGTCGGAGACGTTCTCCACTCGTACCCAGAACCGCGCCGGGTGCCCCCGCAGCCACAGCCGTCCGTCGGGATTGAGCGGCGTTCCCGCCGGGTCCACGGACAGAATCTTCACCGCCGGCTCAGCGGCCGACGCGGCGGGCGGCAAGACAAACAGGGTGAGTAGAAGAGGCAGCCTGCGCATGAACACAGGATACGGGGCTCCCGAGCCGGGGTCAAGGCGGGGAGAGGGGGGTCTGACCTCGCCAAGCAGGTGGCTACCGGAGGGGCCGGTCGAGTCCCGCGCCTCTCGTGCGCGGGAGGAGCCCGGCCCAAGCAAGACGCCGGCGGGAAGGCAACAGGGCAATCGCGCACTCTGGCACCGGGCCCTCCGGGCCCTTGCATCAGCTCGGGGCCCGGCTCGGCCGGCGCCTCCGCGCGGGAGCCACCGCAACAACCACCACCGGGCGGCAACAGAGCGTCCGCTGCTACGCAGCCTGCCGCTTCACGGGCTGCTTCGCGGAGGGCCTCAGAGCGCGGTGTCTGGCGCCTACTCGGCTGCAGCGACTCTGGCTTCCCAGTCCGCCGGCAGGTCGGCCACGTAGGTCTCGTATTGGTGATTGCCCGCCCCCGTGACGCTCCAGTTCGATCCCCACCATATCCGCGTCCCCGCCCGGTTGAGCGCGGCGAAAGCCTCGCCAAAGTAGTCCTTCTCCAGCGCCGGGTCCTGAATACAGAAGGTCTGCGCCACTCGCCAGACCAACGGTCGTGCCTGGAGTTGCACCATGAAGAGGCACTGGTCCATCCACGATTTGGCGGTCCGCTGCTGCCCATAGGTGGAAACCAGCACCCACCCCGGCCGACGGTCGGAGTTGCCGGAGACATGCAAGCCAATGTCCAGATTGTCGTCAAAGGGGATGGGCAGCAGGTTGGTCTCCACGCCGGTCTCCAGATCCACCATGGCGATCCAGTCGGTGGAGGCGTTCTGATAGACCATGACATCGCGGCCCGCGGCGGTGAGCGCCACATCCCCATGCCCCATCCCGCGCGGCAGGCGCACCAGGTGGCTAAAGTCCCGGTGGTAGGAATAGGCGCCCGAGACGTCGCCTGCGCCCAGCAGGCAGTGCGTCCCGCTCAGGTCCATGCCCGTCCAGTCCCAGTCGCCCAGTCCAGTGGTCAGGCGACCCACGACGCGGTCTGGCTGTTTGTCGTAGCAGATCACGCGTAGCAGGCGAAAGTCGGCGTCTTCCAGGCGCAGGCACCAGTAGCGGCTGTCTGCGGAGGGCTCTCCTTCAAAGCGGGTCCGGACGATAGCGCAGCGGGGGTCCTCGTCACGGAAATCGTGCACCAGCGCCGTCTGGTCGGTCGCCACATTGTACCGCCACAGGCAGGGGCCCTCAACGAAGTAGACCAGGGCAGGATCAGCGCCGTCCCAGCGCGGCTCAGGGTCGGGATTGCCGCGAAAGCCTACCTCGCGCAGCAGGCGCCAGGTGGCGGTTTCGTACAGGTACCAGGCACCGTCCACGCCGCGCAACAGCGCCCGAGTGCCGTCGGCGTTTTCCGGGTCAATGCGCGCGTATTCGTTGACCACGGCGGGGGAGGCATAGCCGTCCTGGACGCGGTCGGTGACGCGGCGAATGGTGGTGTGGTAGACCGGGTCGGCAACCGTGGCGCCCTTGCCTGGGTTGGGGGGAGTCTGGAAAGCGAGGGTCGGCGGCCGGGCCACCTTGCGGGAATAGCGCCAGACGACGTACTGGGCGGCGGGCGGAGGGCCATCTCCGTTCGGCGGCGCCGCTCCTCCGCCTCCGCAGCCGACCAGCGCGCCGAGGAGCAGGAGGAGACTGGCGGGGTGAAAGAGGCTGGCTGATCTCAGACGATGCATAACCCACCTCCGGAGCGGCCGAATAGTAGCCTACGTAGGCAAAGGAGCTATCCGGCGCGTCCGGTCAGGTATCTGGGCCGGATGCTTGCGGGCGGCGCTTCGCGCCGTGCTCGCCTTCGGCCCCTCCAGGGACGGTACCTCGGCAACCACCGCCGGGCGGCGGGCAGGTTGCCCTCCTACGCGGTCGGATTGTCTCCCTGGAGAGCAGGGGCAAACTCCCGCGCCGCCTCCCGCAGCGTCGTCCAGGTTTCCTCGACTCCCGCCTCCCCGCGCGCCAACGGATGCAGATGGCGCTGCAGCAGCTTGCTGAAGCGGGGGTAATCCGGGCAATCCTCCCGGATGCGCCCGGCGGCCAGAATAGGGCGCAGAGAGCGGTAGAAGGGATTGAAGGCCAGGACTTCCGGGTCCTCGTACAAGGCGCGTAGTGTGGGCAGGGGGCCACCCCGGAGGGCACGCTCCTTCTGCACCTCCATACTGGTCATGAAGCGGATAAACTGCGCCGCCGCCTGCGGCGCGGGCGCGTGCCGGGCGATGCCGTAGTGCCAGCCCCCCAAGAAGGTGTGCGCCTCCCGGCCGCTGGGCCCTACCGGTAGCAGTCCGATCCCCACCCGCTCCCGCACCGGGCACCCCGCCTGGTCCAGTTTCTGCAAGGCATTGGGCAGCATGAACAGGAAGGCCGATCGCCCCTCGAGAAAGTCCGTCTCGGGGTCCATGCCCTTGGCGAGAGTGGTCATCTCCAACGGTGTGATCCGGCGCAGGTGAAGGGCCTCGTGAAGGAACTGCAGCGTTTCGCCGACCGGCGCGCCGGACAGGTCGTAGCGGCCCTGCGGGTCTAGGATCTCGCCGCCGTTGGACCACAGCAGCGACAGGAAGACCGTACTGAGACCCTCATATGGCGCCGCGGGGAACTCAAGACCCCAGCAGGGCTCGCCCTCGGCGGCCATGATTCCCTCCGCCTGCTGCAGTAGTTCCTCCCAGGTCGCGGGTGGGCCAGGAAATCCGTGTTTTTCCAGCAGGTCGCGACGATAGTAAAAGATCCCCGCCAGGGCCAGAGCAGGGACGCCGTAGAGATGTCCCTCGCGCAGGGCGGGACGGATCAGCCCTTCCAGATGCTCCGCGCGGCGCTCCTCGGGCAGCAGATCGTCGAGCGGTCGCAGCCGGTCACTGGTCAGCAGCTCCGGCAGCCAGTACTGGCAGATGGGCACCGCTGACAGGCCGCTGGGCCGTAGCGCCAGGGCCTGCTTGACCGCCACCAGGCCGTCGTCAGGATTCTGGGGCAGGTGCAGGTCCACCGGCTCGACGTGCGGGTGCAGGAGCGAGAAGCGCTGCAGCAGTTCCTGGTTGAGCCGTTCGTCCAGTTCGGTGAAGGAGCGAGTAGCCAGGTGCACCGGAGTCCGCCGAGCCTGCCCGGCCATAAGCCCTTCAGCGCCCTCGAAGCGCGAGAGGATACGGATACCGCCAGTGACTATCTCGTAACGCCGGATAGTCTGGTCGTGCCGGCAGCCCCGCATCTTGAGCACGGACAGCGCCCGCTGAATCTCGCTGTCCATCTCCAGGTACTTAAGCAGGATCAGGCCGTCTACAATCACCGAAATGTGGTGCTCAGTCAGCGAGCTCGGCCCGAAGAGCTCGGGGACCTCGGTGGTCAGCAGGCTGGTCACCCCGGCCTCGCGGGCCAGGTCCACCAGGTCGTAGACTACCTCCCGCAGGTCCAGATGGCCTCCCAGGCACATCTCCAGGTCGGTGAGGCTGTCCACCGCCAGCCGCCGGACGCCATCCTCGGCGAGTTGCTGCTTGAGCTCACAGAGTAGTTCCTCGGGGAGCAGGTCCACGGGGGAGCGGTGCAGGAGGCGCAGCGTGCCGCGAGAGAGATGGTGGGGCAGGGGAATCTCGGCGGTGGTGGCCAGGTTTGCCAGCCGCTCCGGAGATTCCTCAAAGCACACCAGCAGGCCAGGCTCCCCGCGCTCGGCACCGGCGATCAGAAACTGCAGCGCCAGCGTGGTCTTGCCTACGCCGGCACTACCCGCGACCAGCGTCGAGGCCCCCTGGGGGAAGCCTCCGCACAGCATCTCATCCAGACCGGGCACGCCGGAGGGCACCGAGGTCAGCGCCGCCGGGGCCGTATGAGGACGGCCCCTCGCCACCGGCCGCGGGAAGACCACCAGGCCGTGGCGAGTGATGCGCATCGCGTGCTTGCCCCCGGCGTGGTCAGTACCCCGGGCTTTGACCACCTCCACGTAGCGCCGCCGCCGCATGTCCGTCCCCATCTCGTAGGTCAGGCGCACCACGATATCGGCCAGGTACTCCTCAAAGGGCACCAGCTCAGACAGGGCGCTGTCCAGTTCTTTGGTCACTAGCGCCGTGAGGTTGGCTCGCTTGAGGCCATTGAGCATGCTGTAGACCAGTGCGCGCAGGGGCATAGGCTCGCCGGTGACCTGGTTGAGATGGGAGACGCTGTCCAGGAGCAGCCGTTGCACACCGATCTCCGCGACGACCGTGTCCACCAGCCCGCCCACCTCGCTGAGCTGATCAAGAAAGACCTGGGGCGAGGTGCACACTACGCGCAGTTGACCCGCTTCCTCCTGGGCGCGCAGGTCCCAGCCGAAGGATAGGGCATCCTGATAGAGCTGCTGGGGGAACTCCTCGAAGGTGACGATCAGGCCGTGCTCTCCCTGGAGCAGACCGGCCTGCAAGAACTGCAGACCTAGGGTGGTCTTGCCCGCGCCAGGAACGCCCTCCACCAGTAAAGCGCTGCCGCTGCGCACCCCTCCTGCCAGCAGCGCGTCCAGACCCGGAACGCCGGTAGAAAGCAGAGCCGCCATAGGCCGGATCACTCCTCTGCAGCCGTTGGATGGGCCCGCGCGCGGTCCTCGGCGTGCTGGCGCACCAGCATGCGTACGATCTCTTTGCGTACCTCGGGATAGTCGAGGTACGCCTCGCTGACCAGGCACAGCAGATGCCAGACTTGGGGTTCGCGGGAGAGGCTGTAACAACGGTAGCGGCCGTCGCCGCGGGTGAAGACTTCAAGCACACCGGCGGCGGCCAGACGCTCGAGGGCGGGCTGCACCTCCTCGAGGTTGCGGTGGAGGCGGAGCGCCAGGCCGGAGGAGCTGTCGAAAGTGGCGGGGTTGGCCTGGAAGAAGAGCGCGACATCCAGCCCGACCACGTCGCGGGCCACAGTGGCGACAAAGTCCCTAACCCTAGCGTCCATGCTCATTCCCCCAGCGCCGCCGAGATGGCCCTATTATACTATAATTCGACGCCGAAGAGACCATTCCCTGCCGGAGCCGGGGGAATGACCGACCTAGGCCAGGGAAGAGACGGAAGTCCGCCCGCGGAGCCCGTGAGCCGGGGACCGCCGGCAGGAGCCGGCTCAGAGCCCGCGCAGCGAGCGACCTATCCGGGTGAGGAGGCGGAGAGGCCTTACGAGTGCCCTGCGTTGTATGCAGCCGCGAGCCCGGCCCCCGAGCGCCGAAGCGAACTCCAAAGCCAACCTCGGCGCAGACACCTCTGCCAGCGTCTCTTGAGGACAGGCATTCGGCCATCCACTTTCGGGCGGGGTATAGGCTATGCGCCCGTGGAGTACCTGAGCACGCACTCGCCGGTAACACCGGAGGGTTTGGTCACGCCCTCCAGCCGCGAGCCGCCCTGCAAGGCCCGCCCCAGTGCTCGGTTGATGCCGGGGGCAAAGGGACAGAAGCCCTGCCGGCCCCGGGCGCGCAGCAGGTCGTTGCCGTGGCACAGGTGGCAGCCCTTAATCTCGATGGCGACTTCATTGCCCTCAGCGGTGAGATTCACGTAGTCGGCCATCTGCAGTTCGTCGCGCAGGTAGGTCTCGAGGCGGGCTTTAACCTCCGGCGCGGTCAGGGGCGTATCCCCCAGACCATCAATGAAAGGTTGCAGCAGATTGCCGCCCAGCCGGATGCGGACCTTCTCCATTTCCTCTTCGGGCAGAGCGCAGACCAGGTCGGCATGGTAGCGGGCCAGCAGGTCGCGCGCCACGGCGGGAGTCTTCTCAGTCGCCACAGCAGCAGCCGCCCTTCGACTTGACCACCATGGGCAGCTCGCAGCAAGACACCTCGATTTCACAGCCGTCGCAGCCACAGGTGTCTTCGCTGCAGGCCTGCTGCACCACCAGCTCCAGGTTGCAGTCCTCGCACTGGCACATCAGCACGTCGCCCTCTTTGACTTTCATCTTGGACCTCCTTGGGCAGATAGGGGCCATTCCGGCGCCCCTCGTGTAGACGGAATTGCGTGGTCAGTAGTTCGCCGGATAGGCAGGATGCCCCTTCCCTGGCCGGTCTGCTGCCGGGGCAGGGCTTGTCCCGCGCCGCTAGGTGGAGGGGCTGAACGCGAGTCTGCGTCGGCACACGGGGTGTTCGGTCTGCGATGCCTGGGTTGGGCTCGGCGCAGACGCCTGGGGCGGCCCCCTTAGAGTTCCAGCCGTCGCCACCTTGACAGTTCCCCCGTTGCTCCCTACAATGCGCCCAGACCAGGCGCCGCCCTTGCGCGGAAGGCCGGGCCTGAGAGGAACGCTCGGGCAGCGGGAGTTTCAGCCCCGTGGGACTAGCCGTCCCGTGGGGCTGTTTGCGTTTTTCGGGGGTCTAGCGTGGAGGTTAACCGTGAGAAAACCAGGGCCGCACTGCTCTCCGTGCTCTCCAACAGCACGCTGGTGGCGCTTAAGCTGGTGGTGGGGGTGAGCATCGGCTCCGTCTCCGTGTTGTCGGAGGCGGTGCACTCAGCAGTGGACCTGATGGCGGCACTCATCGCCCTGTTTGCCGTGCGGGCCGCCGGCAAGCCAGCCGACCGCGATCATCCTTTCGGCCACGGCAAGTTCGAGAACCTCTCGGGTACTGTGGAGGCGCTGCTCATCTTCGTCGCTGCCGCCTGGATCGTCTGGGAAGCCTACCGGAGGTTGACCGGCGAGGGTCCGGAGCTGCCGCATGCCCTCTGGGGCGCGCTACTCATGCTGCTGTCGGTGGCGCTCAATCTAGGGGTCTCGCAGTGGCTCTTCCAGGTGGGGAGGCGCACCGATTCGGTAGCCCTGGTGGCCGATGCCTGGCATCTGCGCACCGATGTCTGGACCTCCGCCGGCGTTATGGGGGCGCTGGGCGCCATCTGGGTGGGGAAAACTGTCTGGGGCGTGGACCTCTCCTGGATTGACCCTGTGGCGGCGCTGGTGGTAGCCGTGCTTATCCTGCACGCTGCCTACCTACTGACTCGTCACGCGGCCCGCGACCTGCTCGATGTGACGCTCCCCCGAGAGGAGGAGCGCTGGCTTCGGGAGTACCTGGGCGGGCAGGCCGCGCCGGTGCATGGCTTCCACCACCTGCGCACGCGCAAGGCCGGCTCACTGCGCTTCGTGGAGTTTCACCTCTGGATGGACCCACAGATGTCGGTGGAGGACTCGCATGCTCTGGGCGACCAGATCGTGGCCGGCATCAAGGAGCGCTATCCGCAGACGCGAGTGATCGTTCACGTCGAGCCGTATGAGGGGGGGAATGGATGAACGCTGAATACTGATTGATGAGTTGGGGATGCGAGCCGTCACGCAGGAATGGGGAGGCCGTTTCGGGCAATCAGCGAGCATCAATCATCAGTCATCAGTCATCGTTATCGTTTCCACCAGCCAGTCGAGGCATTGCAGGGCGGCGGGTATGCTCAGTTGCTCGTGCGGAGTGTGGACGTCAATCGCGCCGGTGGCCATCATTAAGCTGGGAATGCCGTGCTCATTGAAGACGTTGGCGTCGCTGCCGCCGCCACCGCGCTCGGTTACGGGCTCCATTCCCACTCGTTGCGCCGCCTGGGCGGCCCGGCGCACTACCAGAGCGTCGTCGGGCAAAGCAAAGCTGGTGTAGTCGCGCCCTACGGATACTCCCACCTGTGCTCCGCAGGATTCCCCAGCCTCCCGAAAGCAGGCTTTCATGTGCTCCACCTGGGCAGCAAGTTTCGCCTCATCGTAGCTGCGGGCCTCGGCCCGCAGGCGGCAGTGCTCCGGCACCACATTGCGAGCGGTGCCCCCGCAGATGGTTCCCACGTTGGCGGTGGTTCCGGCGTCGAGTCGGCCTAGCTGAAGGGCGGCGATGGCCCGGCCGGCGGCCTGGATGGCGCTGATTCCCTGCTCCGGGCAGACACCGGCATGAGCGGCGCAGCCGGTGAAGACGACGTCCAGGCTGCAGGAGGAGGGCGCCGCGGTAGTCATCTTGCCCGGCTGGCGACCTCCGTCCAGGACATATCCCATCTCCGGGAAAGGCTGCAGCCGGTCATAGTCCAGTCGCTGCGCGCCCCACAGCCCGGTCTCCTCGGCTACGGTGAAGACGATCCAAAGGTCGCCGTGCGGTAGTTGTTCCTCCTGCAGGCGGCGCAGGGCCAGCAGGATCAGGGCGACGCCCGCCTTGTCGTCGGCGCCGAGAATGGTGTCCCCGGCGCTGCGGATCAGGTCGCCCTCCACCACCGGCTCGATCCCGCCCTCGTGGGCGACTGTGTCCAGGTGGGCGTTGATCAGCAGGACCGGATACTCCGGAGCGGTGGCGGGCAGGAAGGTGTACAGATTCCCACACTCCGCCGCGGTGGTCTCGTGCGCCTGGTCCTGGGTAACGGACAACCCCAGGTCGGCCAAGTGCTGGGCCACCAGGTCGGTCACGGAGCGCTCGTAGCCGGTGGGGCTGGAGACTTTGACCAGCCGGCAGAAGGTGTCAATGAGCAGGTCGCGCATCAGCTGTTCGGCCTTTCCCCGGGGTGTATGGAGGCGGACCTATGGGTATACTGGCACGGGCTTCGGGACCGGCCCCCCGACCAGGTTCCCCGGCCGGGCAGCCTATCCCTGCTCCGGAGGCGATGGATTTATCGGCGGCAGCCAAGGGGCGAACCGCTGTCGGGATGATAGCGTCTAATGGGTGAGCGGACCGCCGCGGGCGGCCCGCTTTGCCTGTGCATCTCAGGAGGAACAGCACGTGTCAAAGCGTTCGCACCAATCGGGCTTCACCCTGATCGAGCTGTTGGTCGTCATCGCCATCATCGCCATCCTGGCGGCGATTCTCTTCCCGGTCTTTGCCCGGGCTCGGGCCAAGGCGCAGCAGACCCAGTGTCTGAGCAACCTCAAGCAGGTCGGGCTGGCGCTGCAGATGTACACCTCCGACTATGACGAGAAGTACCTGCGCGTGGCCAAGATCGGCTGGGACGGCAGCAACTACGTGTATATTGACCTCATGCCCTGGATCCCGCAACTCTACCCGTATCTCAAGAATCAGCAGATCCTGTACTGCCCGACCAAGCCCAGCCACGACGGCTACACCCCGGCCGACAACGCCGACTACGTGCTCAACGCCTACTTCGCCACGGAGATGCCGGCGAGCATGATCGTCAAACCGGCGGAGGCCATCTGCTTTGCCGAGCGCAGCGACAGCCCGGTGGGGACGGGCCAGGCTTTCGATGAGATGCTGACCTACAGTGCCTGGCTGCCCGACGCTTTCTGGCCGCTGCTCAAGCCTGACCGGCACAATGACGGGGCCAACTATGCCTTCGCCGACGGCCATGCCAAGTGGCTCAAGCAGGACGCCACGCTGACGCCGGTCAACCTCCACGTGCCGGAACTGACGGGATACTAAGCAGCGGGAACCGGCGCGGGGAAAATGGCGTTACTTGGTTTGGACGCTGATCGTACCTCCTCTTCCATGAGTGCGCTCCACGGCACAAGTCACAGAGCATGCCGGTGTGCGCCGGCCCTGATGCTTGCGCTAGTCTGGGTGGTGGCCTCCCTGGCCCACCCGGCGCTGCATGCGGCCCCGCACAGCGACGCGGACGATGCCTGCTGCTTCTGTCTGACGCTGCACTCCGCTCAGCCGGTGCCGGTGGCTCCCCAGCAGTGTGAGCCGCTAGTCTGCGGCGAGTCTGTGGCGATGCCGGCGCCTCCCCTGGCCGCGGAGGCCCCGCCCCTGTTCATCTCCTCCCGTGCTCCTCCGGCGGCTTCCCGTTGACAGGCGGCGGGAGGGGCCGCGCTCGGTTGCGCTCCCCCTCCTCTGCTTGCTGTGCGCCTGGGAGGAGTATGCCATGTCCCCATCTCATTGTGATTGCTCTGCTCCGGCCCCGCCGAGGTCCGACCCCGGCGTCTCCGGGCCGGCCCTGGAATGTACCGAGGTTCGCAAGTCCTTTCCCACGCACGACCCTCAACAGCGCCTGCAGTGGTATCTGCCGGAACTGCGAGTCGGGCAGGGCGAGGCGCTGATGGTCACCGGCCCCAGCGGCTGCGGGAAGACCACCCTGGTCAACCTGCTCTCTGGCCTGTTACAGCCGGACAGCGGTGCGGTTACCGTAGAGGGCGTGCGCGTAGATGAGTTGACCACGGCGCAGGCCGATGTCTTCCGCGGCGATCATCTGGGCCTGGTCTTCCAGTCCTTCCAGTTGCTCCGGCCTCTAACCGTGCTGGACAACGTGCTGCTGGCGGCGCGCTACGGCCGCCGCCTGCACGGGGCGGAAGCCCGCCGGCGCGCCGAGGGCCTGCTGGAAAGGGTCGGCCTCAGTAGCCGGCGCTTCTATCGGGCCGGGCGCCTCTCCATTGGCGAACAGCAGCGCGTGGCCGTGGCCCGGGCCCTGATCAACCGGCCGCCGGTGGTCCTGGCCGATGAACCTACGGCCAGTCTGGACCCCCGCAACGCGGAGACGGTTCTGGAACTGCTGCTGGGGCTGTGCCTGGAGCAGGGCGCGACGCTGGTCGTGGTTACCCACAACGTGGCGCTGGCCCCCCACTTTGGCCGTATCCTGGACGCCTCCGGGTGGATGAGCACGGTCGGAGCGGAGGCCGCTCATGTCTGACCTCAAACTCGCCTACATCTACGTGCGTTCGCGGCTGCTCATCACCGCCCTGACCGTGCTCTCCATCGCCCTGGGCCTGGGGCTGGCCGTGATCGTCCTGCTCATGTCGCACCAGACCCGGATGCTGCTGGGGACGGAGGCCGCCAACTGGGACGTGGTAGTGGGCGCCAAGGGCAGCCCGCTACAGTTGGTGCTCAACAGCCTCTACTACCTGGATGCCCCCACCGGCAACATCAGCCGGCAGGTATGGGACCGGCTGCAGGCCGACCCTACGGTTAGCCGAGTGGTGCCGGTAAACATGGGTGACAACTACTACGGCTCTCCCATCGTGGGAACCGCGCCGGATTTCTTCGCCGGACGGCAGGCGCCGGATGGCACCCCTCTGGTGGCCGCCGGCCGTCTATGGGAGAAGCCCCTGGAGGCGGTGGTTGGCGCGGAGGTCGCCGCGCGCCATCAGTTGGCTCTGGGCCAACAGATCGTCGGCGCTCACGGCTGGGCCAGGAGCGAGGACTGGCATCCCCACGCTCCCTATACCATCGTCGGTCTGCTGGCCCGCACTGGTACCAGCCTGGACCGCGCTGTCTATTGTGACTACCACACCGTGTGGCTGGTCCACGCCCACCACCATCATGAGGAGGAAGCGACCGGCGAGCACGAGCCTGGCCATGCCGAGACAGAGGGAGAGGAGCACGGGCACGGACATGGCGAGGAGGAAGAAGAGCACGGGCCCAACCCCGCCGCGGAAGTCACCACGCTCCTGGTTTCGCTCCGGCAGCCGGCCGCGCGCTTTGGCCTGGTGCAGGAGATCAACCGGCGCGAGCGGGCCATGGCCACCGTTCCGGTGGATGAGGTCAGCAAGCTGGATGCCACTTTCATCGCGCCGCTGCGGGGTGTATTATTGCTGGTGGCCTACCTGGTAGTGATGGTGTCGTGTCTGTCTATCCTCATCAGCCTGTATCTGACTATCCACCAGCGTCGGCGGGACCTGGTGATTCTGCGCTCGCTGGGCGCGACGCGGGGAGACGTCTTCCGGCTGATTACCATCGAGGCGGCGCTGGTGTCGGGTCTGGGCGTGGTAGTTGGGTGGCTGTTCGGGCACGGGCTGACCGCGGCCCTGGCTCCGGCGGTCTTTCAGCGCTATGGCATCTTCCTGCAGCCCGGCCAGTTGCTGCCGGGAGAACTGGCAGTAGGAGTGAGCGTCTGGCTCCTGGGCATCATTGCCGGGCTGCTGCCGGCTCTCACCGCCTATCGCTTGCGGGTGGCCGACTTTCTTGTGGAGGAGTAACCGCGGATGGATGTAAGCCGTCAGAAGAAGCGCGTTCGCGCCAGAGTCCTGGTCTCCATCGCCGGTGTCGTAGGTGTCTTTGTGCTCCTGCAGAGCAGGAGTCTGCTGCACCGGCATCCGCCGGGCTACCTTGAGCAGCCTCCCGTCGGGGAGTTCTCCGCCCTGAGTTGGCCGGAGCTGCAGCGCGCTAGCTGGATATACGGACATGAGCCGGTGGTGCCGAAGGGCGTTACGGAGTTGGAGGGCAAGCCGGTCAAGTTGCGGGGGTTCCTGCTACCGCTGCACTCGGCGAGGCTCGCAGTTCTTCCTGTCCAGCACCCCGGGCGGCTGCTATTTCTGCAGCCCGCCCGGGATCAACAGCGTCATCCAGCTCAACCTGGCGGAGGGCAAAGAGTTGGACCTGATCGCCGGGGCAGTGGGAGCTTACGGTATCTTCCACGTAGCCACGGGCGCACCGACCGATCACGTCCTGTACTGGATGGACGATGTAGTGCTGGTAGCCTTCTAGTACCAGGAGAACAGATACGGGGGCGAACCGGCCGCGTACGGGCGGTCCGGCCCCGGTCATTTCACTTGGTCCCCGCTCAGAGCAGCGGCAGGTAGCTGTCCAGTTCCCAGTCGGTCACCTGCACGCGGTAGCGATCCCACTCGATCTTCTTGTTGGCGATCAGCTTGGCGTGCATCTCCTCGCCCAGACACTGCTTGAGCACCTCGCTGCCCTCCGCCGCCTCGATGGCCCGGTCCAGGTCCCCCGGCAGGGTGCCGATGTTCCGCGCTCGGCGCTCTTCCTCGCTCATCTCGTACACGTTCTCCTCGGTGGGCGGCGGGCACTCGTAGTTCTCCCTGATTCCCTGCAAGCCGCAGGCCAGCATGGCGGCAAAGGCCAGGTAGGGATTGCAGGCGGGGTCCGGCGAGCGAAACTCGATCCGCATCGCCTTCTCCTTGCCCGGCTTGTACACCGGCACCCGGATCATATCCGAGCGGTTGCGCATAGCCCAGGAGAGATACACCGGTGCCTCGTACCCCGGCACCAGCCGCTTGTAAGAGTTGACCCACTGGTTAGTGACCAGGGAGATCTCCGGGGCATGCCGGATGAGTCCGGCAATGTACTTGAGGGCCACGTCCGACAAGTACGTTGGGGCGTTGTCGGCGTCGAAGAAGGCGTTCTTGTCACCGGTGAAGAGCGACTGGTGGGTGTGCATGCCGCTGCCGTTCTCACCGAAGATGGGCTTGGGCATAAAAGTAGCGTAGTAGCCGTGCATGATGGCGATCTCCTTCACCACCAGCCGGTAAGTCATGGCGCTGTCGGCCATGGTCAGCCCGTCGGTGTAGCGCAGGTCAATCTCGTGCTGGGAGGGGGCCACCTCGTGATGGCTGTACTCGACGGGTATACCCATCTCCTCCAGCATGAGCACGGTGTCCCGGCGCATGTCAATGGCCTCGTCGCGCGGCGTCAGGTCAAAGTAGCCGGCGCGATCGAGCACTACCGGTGGCTTGTCGTTGGTTTGGAAGTAGAAGTACTCCAGTTCCGGTCCCACATAGTAGGTGTAGCCCATCTGCTTGGCCTCGGCCAGGTTCTTCTTGAGCACGTAGCGCGGGTCGAACTGGTAGGGAGTGCCATCCGGGTTGACGATATCGGCGAACATGCGGGCCACCGCCCCGCCCTCGCGCGGACGCCAGGGCAGGATCACGAAGGTGGAGGGATCGGGCATGGCCACCATATCGCTCTCATCAATCCGGGCGAAGCCCTGGATGGACGAGCCGTCAAAGCCCTGCCCCTCGGTCAGGCTCATCTCCAGCTCGTCCACGGTGATGGAGAAGCTCTTGAGGTAGCCCAGGATGTCGGTGAACCACAGTTTGACGAACTTCACGTTCTGGGCCTTGGCCTGGTCCAGCACGTACTGAATCTCGGAGCGGTCTGCCATGGGAAGGTCCTCCTGCAAGGGTAGTGCGGTGCGTATGTGGGGATGATAGCGAGGGGGTGTTTCGGAGATGTTTCGGGGGAGAACGTAACTGGCGTGGCGCGTCTACTCCTCCACGCGTTCGGGCGAAAAGCGATACCCTACCCCGTGGACCGTCTCGATGCAGGGGGCAATCGGCTCCAGCTTGGCACGCAGACGGCGGATGTGGACGTCTACGGTGCGCTCGCCGCCGTAGTAGTCCGCGCCCCAGACCGCATCGAGAATCGCTTCCCGCGTCAGCACCCGGTCGTGCCCACCCGCCAGCAGGAGCAGCAACTCGTATTCCTTGACGGTCAGAGCGACCGGGCGGTTGTCCAGCAGCACCTCATGCCGCTCGGTATTGACCACCAGGGGACCGATCTTGAGCAGCGCGTCGGTCTGCAGGTGCTTGTCGCGCCAGGAAATCAGGTTCAGGCGCGCCGCCAGTTCCGGCGCGCTGCTGGGGAAGAGAGCGAAGTCATCCACGCCCCAGGTGGGGGAGAGGCCGGGCAGTTGTGCCGGCTCGAGCAGGGCCAGCAGGCGCAGGCGGCGGTCGCCTGCCGCCTCGCGGAAGCGCCGGCAGGCCGCCTGGGCATGCGCCTGGGGTACCCCCACAAAGCAGACCAGCACGAGGTGAGCGGTCGGGTGGTCCTGGAGCGCCGCCACGGTCTCGGTTACGCTGCGGGCGGTCGCCACCGGGCGGCCCAGCTCCTCCAGCAGCCCCAGGACGTGCCGGCTGGCGCGTTCATTCTCGCACCAGAAGATGAGAAGGTCGGGGATGTTGCTCATCGGTCGCGCCTTTGCCTTGACAGGCCCCGATTGGGACCATAGACTTAGCATACACAATCGTGGTGGGCGCGACAACCGGGAAGAGGGAAGAAACCCGCCTCCTCCCCGGCAGCCAGGAAGGGCCGGACAGGTGGCCGGACAGGGCGCTGACTGTTCTGCCTGGACGGAACCTATCCGGCTTGCCGGCCGCGGCCACCCATCCGGCCCCTCCTTTGCCGGGGCGTTCACCATGTTCAACCATCTCCGCGTTTGCGCTCCCGGCCGGTTGTGCCTGTTCGGGGAGCACCAGGACTTCCTGGGTCTGGCCGTCATCGCTCAGGCCATTGACCTGGACATCACCATCACCGCCACCCCCGCCTGTGACGGCATGCTCTGCCTGCGCCTGCCGGACCTGGAGGCGGAGGACGCCTTCCCCGTCGCAGGGCGCGAGTATCTCCACAATCGCGACTACCTCCCGGCGGTGGCGCGGGTGCTCTGCGCCGAGGGCTACGCTCTCCCTGGTCTGGAGGCAGTTGTCCACGGCACGGTTCCCATCAACGCCGGGACGGCCAGTTCCTCGGCCCTGGTGGTAGCCTGGACCACGCTGCTGCTGACCGCGGCGACCGGCACCGTCCCGGACCCGGCCGAGGTCGCGCGCCTGGCGCACCGCGCGGAGGTGCTGGAGTTCCGGGAGCCGGGCGGGATGATGGACCATTACACCTCCGCGCTGGGCGGTCTGCTCCACATTGACTGCTCCGAGCCGATCAGCTGCACTCGCCTCCCCGCGGAGCTGGATGGCTTTGTGCTAGCCGATAGCCTGGTCCGCAAGGAGACCACCGCCATGCTTCTGCGCACCCGGGTCTTCGTCCGGGAGGCGGTGGCCCTGCTGCAGGAGCGCTTCCCGGACTTTGACCTGTGCCGCACCACTTGGGAGGAGATCAGCGACTTCGCCGACACGCTTCCCGAGTACCAGCGCCGTCCGCTGCGAGCGCAGTTCCTTAACCGGGACCTGTGCCGCCAGGCCCGGGCGATGCTGGCCTCGGGGCGGGCCGAGCCGGAGCGGCTGGGGGCGATGCTCTGGGCGCACCAGGAGCAGTTGCGCGACGGGCTTGAGATCTCCCATCCGCGCCTGGATGCGCTGCTGGATGCCGCGCTGGAGGCGGGGGCGCTGGGCGGCAAGCTCAACGGCTCCGGCGGGGGTGGGGCTATGTTCGCTTACGCGCCGGGTAAGCAGGAGCAGGTAGCCGAAGCCCTGGCTCGCGCCGGGGGGCAACCGTTCATCGTCGCTCCGCGCGGCGGGGTGACGGTGGAAGTGGAGTAAGCCTGTAGGGCGGGGGATTGTACCCCTTCTCCTAACCGGGGCGGTACGAAGCCCGCGCCCCGCAGTCCCGGCGGCAGCGCTGTCCGCCTCCTCCCACAATTCGTCAATCATCAATCGCAGATCATCACTTCCGAAAGGTTTGCCATGACTTCCTACGAGATCGTCCGCCGCGCCATAGAATTCGACTCCCCCGAGCGCATCCCTATTCGTTTCGCCTCCCTGGGGCTTGACGACACCCACGGGGTACCGCTGCAGGCCGCCGCCGGCTGGGAAGCCCCCGCGCCCAATGTTGACGAGTGGGGCTGTCTGTGGCACCGGCCCGATCCTGCCTCCGGCATCGCCAACATGGGCCAGCCCAAGGGCCACCCGCTGCGCGACCTGGATCATCTGGACGACTACCCCTGGCCCGATCCTACCGACCCGCATCGCTACGCGCTCCTCGAGGAAGCCCTGGCCGGCGCCGGGGAGAAGTACGTCCTGGTCGGCGTCGGCTTCACCTTCTTCGAGCGCATGCACTACCTGTATGGGATGGACAACCTGTTCGTCGCAATGTACGAGCAGCCGGAGAAGGTGCACGAGCTGGCCGAGCGGGTGGTCTCGTACCCCATCGGTGTCGCCGGTGAGCTGGGGAAGAGGTTCCGGGGACGGATACACGGCTTTGCCATGACCGACGACTGGGGCACGCAGGTCACGCACTTCATCCAGATACCGATGTGGCGGGCGTTCTTCAAGGAGCGCTACACCCGGCTGTTTGAGGCCATCCATGAGGCGGGGATGCACGCCTGGATGCACTCCTGCGGACACGTCAACGAGGTCATCGGGGAGTGGATTGACTGCCGGCTGGACGTGGTCAACCTCCAGCAGCCGCGCAACCTGGGGATTGAGGAGATAGGGGAGAGGTACCGGGGCAAGATCTGCTTCGAGACGACCTGCGACATTCAGATGACCCTGCCCTGGAAGTCCGCGGCGGAGATTCGGGAGGAGGCCTGGTTGCTGCTGGAGCACTGGGCCACGCCGGAGGGCGGGTTCATCCTGAGCGACTACGGCGATCCCAACGCCATTGGGGTGGCCGAGGACAAGAAGCGGGTCATGCTGGAGGCATTCCTGGAGAGGGCGGCGCCAGGGGTGCAGGTGCCGTAGGAACCTCTCGGGGAATACTTGTTCTGAGCCTGCCGATTTCTTGAGGGGAAGGGATATGCCGCGGCGGCGTGGTCTGTGCCGGGTGCCACGCCGACTCACCACCGGTCTCCATACCGGTGCATCGTCCGCTTAGGAACCATGAGAGCGCATATTCTCATAACCAACCGCGAGACTTTCCCCGTGGTCCGCGACAACGGCTTCTGGGGCGTTGGGGTGCGGGGGATTCCAGGCAGCTTGTCGGAGGTCATCCGAGCCAATCTAGAGAACAGCAGCAGGCCCTATCTCCGCATGATCGCCGACATTTTGGGCACACGGATAGACGACCCCGTCTTTCTCTATGAGCGGGAAGTCGGATTCCACGGTGTCTACAAAGTCGCCAGTGAGCCGTTCTTTGATTCCACGCCTATCGGGTGCATTGATGGCACCTGGCCCTTGCGGATACAAATCGAGCCCCTGCACTACTTTCCACGACCTGTTCCGGAGGACTATCTCTTCTCCACGAAGCAATACGAAAGCAGATTCTGGGGCTGGTTCTACCGGAAGATCCAAGGGCCTCGCGGGGTAAACACTATTGACCCTGAAGCAGCTGAGGCTCTTATGGAGCTGCTGGTGAAAGTCAACGGGAACGCCAGAAATGGAGGATATTCCACCCGCCCCTACCCTGCAAGCAGCAGAGAGTCTATTGTGCTACCGCTGGAGGACGGCGAGACGCTTCCGCTGGAGGACATGCTCCGGGCGTGGCTGATCGGAAACCTGGACGACCCGGCAAGAGAAGATATCCGTAGCATCCTGGGCCCAAGCGAAGATCTGGAGTGGTTTGCAAACAACGTCCCCTACCACGTTACGCGAAAAGCCATTGACATTCTCTGTTACCACAGGAATGCGAAGTACACCGGCTTCCCGCTGAGGTACAAGTTCAGTGTGCTGGAGTTGAAGCGCGGCCCGGCCGACGATCGCGCCGTCTCTCAGCTTATCGATTACTGCAAGTGGGTCGCCGGACGGCTCGCCGGCAGCGACATCGAGACAGTCCAGCCCATCCTCATAGCCTCTCGCTTTCAGCAGAGTGCGACACAGAAGGCCTCCAACAGCGACTTCAGCCAGAGAGGTGTCATTCTCGTTAGTTACACTGTCCGCGACAACGGCATCCACTTGACCAAAGAGGAGTTGTGATGAGCCCCGAGCAGAAACCTGAGGTCACCGTGTACCGTGCCTACTACTTCTACGATGGGCACCAGCGGGTCTACCTGGACTGGGGAGAGACTGGGCTCATCCCCAATCCAGGAGACGCGTTCGACCACCCCACAAGAGATGGAGTCAGCCTGAGACTCGGCGATATCAAGTGGGCGAGTGGCCCCAAAGAATGTCAATAAGGCATACGAGCGCCAGTCTCCGTAGCCTCGCAGGACTGAGAGCATCGCCTGCCTGATGTTGCAATGGAGACCTGACGCCAACCTCTCGCTGCCCATACGCTATTTCGAGTTCGACATTCCGCACGGCGATAGTCTAGTATTCACGGAAGTCGAGTACTAGCGGGTTGGGGAGACACCGCGCACCGGTGCCGGAAAGCGGGGGAGAGAGCTGCGCTATGCTGCAAGCTGAAGTCCCACCGTCGCTTCAACTAGGCAACCGTCTCCTTGGCCCCGGCCGGCCGGTCTACTTCATCGCCGAGATCGGCATCAACCACAACGGCAACCCCCAGATGGCCCGCCGGCTGATTGACCTGGCCGCCGAAGCCGGGGCCGATGCCGTCAAGTTCCAGAAGCGCGTCCTGACCCACCAGTTCTCCGCCGAGACCCTGGAGAACCTGGAGGCTGGCGACAAGGAACTGCAGTTCGTCATCCCCTACCTGCAGCAGGCCGAGCTGTCCGACCTGGACTTCGCCCGCCTGGCCGAGCACTCCCGCGCCCGGGGCCTGGAGTTCCTCTGCACCCCCTGGGACCAGCCCAGCGTGGACTTCTTGCTTTCGCTGGGGGTAGCCGCCTTCAAGGTTGCCTCCGCTGATCTGACCAACGACTTCCTGCTGGAGTACCTGGCCGCCACCGGCCAGCCCCTGCTGGTCTCCACCGGCATGTCTACCTGGGCGGAGATCGAGCACGCCGTCGCCCTGTTGCGCGAGTGCGGCGCCCAGTTCGCTCTGCTGCACTGCCAGTCGTCCTATCCGGCCGCTTTCAAGGACGTCAACCTGCGGGTCCTCTCGCGCCTGCAGCAGTTCGGCGTGCCGGTGGGCTACTCGGGGCATGAGCGGGGCATCGCCGTCTCCACGGCGGCGGTCGCCCTGGGAGCGTGTATCATCGAGCGGCATATCACCCTGGACCGCACCCTGCCCGGCCCCGACCACGCCGCCAGTCTGGAGCCGCAAGGTTTGATGAAGCAGGTACGCGACATCCGCGCGCTGGAGGAAGCGCTGGGCAGCGAAGACCGCTCCCTCTCCAGGGGCGAGGCGCTCAACCGCCACACCCTGCGGAAGTCCCTGGCCGCGGCCCGTCCCTTGCAGGCGGGTGAGGTGTTGACTCGCGAGATGCTCACCGCGCTGGGGCCCGGCAGCGGGGTCAGTCCGCAGCGCTACCGGGAACTGCTGGGGTGTGCCCTACCCCGCGATCTGGCCGAGGGGGAGCAGTTCCGCGAAGCGGACTTCACCGACCTGACTCCCGCCCAGGTCACCCGCGACTTCCCCCGGCCCTGGGGCTGCGTGGTACGCTACCGCGACTGCGAGGCGATTGCCGCCTGGGGGCCGGACCTGCTGGAGTTCCACCTCACCGACTACGACCTTGACCACGGCACCCCGCCCGCGCGGACGTTCCCCGGCCGGGTGGCCCTGCACGTGCCCGAGTACTACCAAGGGATGCTGCTCGACCTCTGCGCGCTGGACGAGTCCGTCCGCCAGGCCTCGATCGCCGTCGTCCGCCGCAGTCTGGCCGCGGCGCGTGACCTTCGGGCGTGCTTCCCCGAGCATGTGGGCCCAATCCCCGTCATTGTCCATCCCGGCGGGATGAGTTACGACGAGCCCTCCTTGGACTCCGAGGCGCTGCTGAGCAAATTGCGGCGCTCGCTGGACGAACTGGCCGACGAGCCGGAGGTGGAACTGCTGCTGGAGAACATCGCCCCCTTCCCCTGGTACTTCGGCGGGCAGTGGTACCACAACATCTTCGTCGCGCCGGAGGAGGTCGCGGCCTTCGCCGCGGAGCGGGGTGGGCGGTTGTGCTTTGACCTGTCGCACGCGCAGCTCTACTGCAACCTGACCGGGCGGGACATACTCGACTTCATCGGCCTGCTCAAGTCGTACATGGCCCACCTGCACCTGGCCGACAGCAGCGGTACCGACGCCGAGGCGCTGCAGTTTGGGGAGGGGATGACCGACCTGCCGGCGGTGATGAGGGAGCTGGCGGACGTGGACGCGCCGGTCATCCCGGAGATCTGGCTGGGGCACATCAATGGCGGCGAGGGCTTTCTAGTAGGATTGGTGAGGTTGAAGCAAGCGATAGAGGCCTAACCGGGGACTGGCGCCGGAGCGCAGCGGAGGTGCCTGTCCCCTGTGCTCCCCTTGCGGACAGCCCATGCACGCGGGACAGGCACCATCTCGATACGGCCGAAATGGCGCCAGTCCCTGACAGGAGATTCCCCCATGCCCACCCCAACCCTTCGTGATACTGCTCTGTCCCTCTTCACGTCCCGCCTTCAGGAACGCGGCCTGCCCGCGCCCGCCCTTGACCTCGCTCTCTCCTCGGAAATCGGCCCCGAGGGCTTCCGGATCGAGGACGCCGCCGAGGGCCTCAGCCTCACTGCCGGCGACGAGCGCGGGCTGCTCTACGGCCTGGGGAAGTACCTGCGCGACCCCGCCTGGCGCGGGACCTCCGTTCCCCGTCTGCCCGTTCGGGGCATCTACTTTGCCACGCACTTCCACAACTGGTACCACGACGCGCCCCTGCCCGAGGTGGAGAGGTACGTGGAGGACCTGGCGCTCTGGGGCGTCAACTCGCTCCAGGTCTGGTTCGACCTGCACCACTACACCAGCCTGGACGAGCCCGCGGCGCAGGCGATGATCGAGCGTCTCCGGGCGATATTGCGGGCCGGGCAGCGCGTAGGCATGGCCGCCGGGCTGTGTTCGTTGGCGAATGAGGGCTATGCCGGGGGACCGCCGGAGCTGCGCGCCACCTGGGGCCGGGGGGAGCTTGTACTGCCCGCCCATTACCACACCGAGATCTGCCCCCACGCTCCCGGCGGCCTGGACCTGATCCTGCGCTGGGCGGAAGAGCGCATGGCCGCCTTCGCCGACCTGGGGATCGAGTACTACTGGCTGTGGCCGTATGACCAGGGCGGTTGCTGCTGCCCGCTATGCCACCCCTGGGGAGGCAACGGGTTTCTGTACACCGCCGAACGGGTGGCAGAGGTTGCCCGCCGCATGCTGCCGGGCGTCAAGACCGTGCTATGCACCTGGGACTTCGACGCCTACTGGCCGGGCGAGTGGGAGGCTCTGGACCGGGCCCTGAGTGAGGGAGCGGACTGGGCGGACCTGATCCTGGCCGATGGCCGCGACGGGTACTATCCGCAGTACCCGGTGGAGCGTGGCGTCCCCGGCGGCCTGCCGCTGGTGGGCTTCCCGGAGATCAGCATGTACGGCTGCTGTCCCTGGGGCGGGTTCGGCGCCAATCCCTTCCCGGCGCTGATCCAGGGCCTTTGGGACCAGGGCAAGGCGATCCTCTCCGGCGGCTGGCCGTATTCGGAGGGAATCTTCGACGACCTGAACAAGGTGGTCTGCGCGCAGTTTTACTGGGATCCCGATCGGCCGGCGGCGGAGATCGTACGGGAGTATGCCGCGTGGGAGTACGCCCCGCAGGCAACCGAGGAAATCGCGGCGGCGGTGGAGATTCTAGAGCGTACGCTACCCCGGCGGCGGGAGACGCAGGACGGCGTCACGCGCTGGGTCCTGGCCCAGCCGGAGAGAGCGGAGGAACCCGAGGCGCTGCTGCAGGCGGCGGAGCAGAGGCTCGACGCGCGGGCGCGGGAGTCCTGGCGCTGGCGGATTCTGACCTTGCGTGGTCTGCTCGACGCGGAACTGGTGAGAAACGAAGGGCGGGTCTCGGAAGCGGCGCAGAGGGCGCTGGAGGAACTGACCCGCATCTATCACGCAGAGGAAGGGTGCGCTTGGGTAGCGCCTCCGAGGCAGTAGGGAAAGATGTCAGGCACCACTTCCCGCGCTGTCGGTCGGAAATGGCGTCTGCCACTTCTTTCCGAGCAGGCGTAGCCAGCGGTCAAGGAGTGTCGGCGAGCCCAGCGCGGCTCCGGCTACCGGCGCCCACAGGGCCATCTGCGTGTTCTGGTCCACGGTTGCCTGCGCCTGCTGGGAGGACGCCCGGCTCTCCAGCAGCTGGTCTACCGTTACGAATTGGTACCCCTTGTCCTTGAGGGCGGCGATCACCTGAGGCAGCGCCTCCCGTGTCGCGGGCAGCCCATCGTGCAGCGCCAGGATCGCCCCCGGCTTAGCCCGTTGCAGGCAGCGCTTGTAGACCACCGCGCTGCTCGCTGTCATGTCGAAGACGTTGGTGACCACCGGGTCCACGCACAGCAGTCCACAGCGCCGCGCCTCTCGGTCCACCGTGGGGTTGGAGGCGGCATGAGGCGCGCGCAGATAGCGTGGCGTCACCCCGGTGAAGTCCCGGATGGCCTGCGAGCACAGGTCGAGTTCCTCCCGCACTTTCTCCGCGGGCAGGTCGGCCAGGCGCACGTGATGGTAGGTATGGTTCTGGATCGAATGCCCCTGGGTAAGAGCCAGGGCCACCAGGTCGGGGTATTCCCTCACCTTGTGTCCGATGGCGAAGAAGGTCACGCGCACCTGGGCGCGGGCCAGTTCGGCCAGGAGCTGTGGCGAGCCGTTGGGGAAGGGGAAGTCGTCAAAAGCCAGGGCGATCAACTTCCGGCCGTTATTGGTGCCGGCCAGGAGCATCTCGGCCCGCAGGGCCAGGGGCGAGTCGGCCGGCGCGGTGTCCCGCACGGCCTCCAGTTCGCCCCGGGCCGCCCGGTACTGCTCGCGGCTCATCAGCACGCCCGCCGCCAGCCAGTGCTGCGTCGCGCCGTCATCCCCGACTATCGTGGCCCCGTCCCAGATGCTCCACGCAGCCTCGTAGCTGACGCGGTCAGCGACAGGGAGCGTTGCCGGCCCTACGGGAGTCGGGACGCCGTCGCGAGCGGGTGCTTGCTCCTCGCCGGTGGCAGACGAAGCGTGAGGCGCGGGAGTGCTCAGCAAGCCTCCAGCGACAAGCAGCACCGGGATCAGCGCACCGGCAAATAACTGCAGATAGGCCCTCGCCTGACTCAAGGTCTGGTACCTCCGTGCCTACACGCCCCGCGGCCCGCGCATCAGTTCTCTCGTTTCGACCAGGGGCGCCCCCCGCCGGGCGGGGCTAGGGTCTCTCCACCGTCTCCCGGATCCCCGCCACGATCCGCTCCACCGAGGGAATGTTGAGGTTCTCTAGCGGCGGCGCCATCGGCGGCGGGACGTCATAGGCCGCCACCAGCCGCACCGGAGCGTGCAACGAGGGGAAGACCTCCCGCTGCACCGCGTAGGCGATGTGCTCGCCGAAGCAGCCCGTTTCCGGAGCCTGCTGCACCACCACCAGCCTTCCGGTCTTGCGCACCGAGTCGGCGATGGTCGCCACGTCCAGCGGGATCAGTGTCCGGGGGTCTACCACCTCCACGCTGATCCCCTCCTCGGCCAGCGCCTCGGCGGCCGCCATGGCCCGGTAGTACATGTAGGAATAAGCCACCACCGTCACGTCGGTGCCCCCGCGAGCGACTTTGGCTACTCCCAGCGGGACGGTGTAGTCCTCGGCGGGCAGTTCCCCGCGCTCCAGGTAGGTCAACTGGTGCTCGATGAAGATGACCGGGTTATCGTCGCGAATGGAGGCTTTCAGCAGGCCCTTGGTGTCATACGCCGTGGCCGGGGCCACGACTTTCAGGCCGGGCATCATCGTCACCACGGCCTCCAGCGACTGCGAGTGCTGCCCGGCGTAGCCTTTGCCTCCCCCGACGGTGGTCCGGATGACCAGGGGCAGCCTGGCCTTGCCGCCGAACATGTAGCGGTTCTTGGCGATCTGATTGCCCACCTGGTCCATCGCCATCAGGATGAAGTCAATGTACATCAACTCGGCGACCGGCCGCAGCCCGGCCATGGCCGCGCCGCAGGCGGTGCCGCAGATGGCCGCCTCCGAGATGGCAGTGTTGAAGACCCGCTCTCGCCCGAAGATGTCCAGCAGTCCCCGCGTGGCGGCAAATGCTCCTCCATAGTCGGCCACATCCTCGCCGTAGAGGACGACGCGCTTGTCTCGCAGCATCTCCTCCATCAGCGCCTCGGTGACGGCATGGCGCACCAGGCCCTGGGCGCCACCTCGCGGCTTGGGTAACGGTCCGGCCAGCGCCTCCGGAGCCGTCGCCCACTGCGGGTCCAGGTCGCCGCTGGTGGTGTCTGCGAACAGCCCCTCATAGATGGTAGACGGGTCCGGGTCGGTAGCGTTGGCCGCAAACAGGGTGGCTCGGTCAATCCGATCCGCGGCCAGACTCCGGTGTATGTCCAACTGGTCTCTGGTGCCCATCCCGGCGTCAAGGATTGCGTCCTCGAAGCGGTCTATGGCATCCTGCTCCCGCCAGGCTTGTTCCTCCTCCCTGGACCGATAGGCGGTCCGGTCATCGGAGAGGGAGTGGCCCATATAACGGTAAGTGATGGCCTCGAGCAAGACCGGTCCCTCGCCACGTCGGCACAGCTCGGCCGCGCGGGTCACCGCGTCGCGCACGGCTAGAGCGTCCATCCCGCTGACCACCTCGGCGTGCATGTTCTCCAGGTCATACCCGGCTCCCCGCCGAGCCAGGTAGTCAATGCCGGTGACCTCGCCCACCTGTTGGCCGGTCATCCCGTACTGGTTGTTCTCGATCAGGTAGATAACCGGGCAGCCGCGCTGCCACTGGTCCATGCAGGCGAAGTTGTAGGCCTCGTGCGCGATGCCGTTATTGGCAGCGCCATCGCCGACCAGGCACAGGCACAGATTGCCGGTGCCCAGCTTGTCGCAAGCCATAGCGGCTCCAGTCGCGATGGCGTAGGAGCCGCCTACGATGGCGTTGGCCCCCAGGTGGCCCATGTTGAAGTCGGCGATGTGCATGCCCCCGCCCCGGCCTCGGCAGTAGCCCTCCTCCTTGCCGAACAGCTCCGCCATGGCTCGGTTCAGGTGTACCTGCAGAGCGCAGTCCAGCAACCCCTTGCGGTCGTCAATATCCACCTCGGTGCCAATGAACTCGGCCAGTTGTTCGTTGCTCGCGCTTTGCAGCCAGTAGTAGCCTTTGGCGACGGAGTGCCCATGCCCGCGGTGCGTGCTGGTAATCAGGTCATCGCCACGCAGGGCGGACATCGCCCCCACCGCCACCGCCTCCTGCCCGATAGACAGGTGAGTCGCGCCGATGAACTTGTAGCCGGGAAGCTGATCGTACTTGCCGTCCTTGAGCCGCACGATCATCTCCTCAAAGAAGCGGATGTAGAGCATGCAGTCGTACATGCCCCAGGCCTCGGCGGAACTGAGACCTCTGGCGAGTTCTTCGGCCAGACTGCCCTGGTACTGAAAGGTGGGGATGGGCAGGAAGGTCAGCGAGCCGGGGATGAACTTGGGGAACACGTCTATATGCTTAGGCACGGGCCAACACTCCGTTGCAAGAAATCCGGGCAACCCCTACGCCCCGCACGGGATCCCCCCGCCGGGCCGGACCGAAAACCAGTGGTCACCCCTCAGACGGGCGTAAGTCTATCACACGCCGGGCCGAAGGGGCAAGGCTACGTCGCGTCGGGCGCGAAGGTGACGTTGATGACCTCTTGGGCCGTGGTCACCCCCTGGTGGATCTTGGCCAGGCCGTCATACCGCAGCGGCTTCATCCCCGTGCGCAGCGCAATCTGCCGCAGCACCGAAGCATCCTCCCCCTTGGACAGCGCCCGCCGCAACTCGTCGTTCATCAGCATCAGCTCGTACAGCGCTACCCGGCCGCTGTAGCCGGTATTGCGGCATTGCGCACAGCCCCGGCCCCAGTGGAACTTGATCTTGGTCGCGCCGTCTTCGCCCAGGCCTAGCGCCGACAGCTCCTGCGGCGTAGGCTGGTGTGGGGCGCGACACTTGCTGCAGATACGCCGCACCAACCGCTGGGCTAGCACTCCGGTCAGCGAGGAGCCCACGATGTACGGCGGGATGCCCATGTCGGCGAGACGCGTAGCCGCGCTGGGCGCGTCGTTGGTGTGCAGGGTGCTCAGCACCAGGTGGCCGGTCATAGCCGCCCGGAAGGTCATCTGAGCGGTCTCCAGGTCCCGGATTTCTCCTACCAGGATCACGTCCGGGTCCTGGCGGAGAATCTCCCGCAGCGCTGCGGCAAAGTCCAGACCAATCTGAGCATGCACTTGCACCTGGTTGAGCCCCTCGACCTCGTACTCGATGGGGTCTTCCACCGTGGTGATGTTCTTGGTCTCATCGTTGATGGTATGCAGCGCTGCGTACAGGGTGGTAGATTTCCCGCTGCCGGTGGGGCCGGTGACCAGGATCAGCCCTTGGGGCATGCGCAGGAGCCTTTCGAACTGCTCCTGCATTTCCGGTAGGAAGCCCAGATGGGCAAGCGAGACAAAGACCCGGCTCTTGTCCAGCAGGCGCATGACCGCCTTCTCGCCCCAGAAGGTGGGCAAGGTGGAGACGCGCAGGTCAATCGGGCGGTCGTCCAGCACGAACTCGAAGCGCCCGCTTTGAGGCTTGCGGGTTTCGGAGATGTCCTCCCCCGCCAGGATCTTGACCCGGGAGAGGATATACTGCTGCATCTCCTTCTTCAGCGTGGTCTGGGTCTGCAAGACCCCGTCAATGCGGTAGCGGATCTGCAGGCAGTCGCTACGGGGCTCAATATGGATGTCGGAGGCCTGCTGGCGAACGGCCTCGCGCACGATCTGCTCTACCACCCGCACGATGGGGGCCTGGTCGAGCATCCCCAGCATTTCCCGGTCCCCGCCGTGGCCTTCGCCGAGGTCCACCGCGGAGGCGGACAAGTCCCGCGCTTTCTGGGCGATGGCGGCCTTCTGCCGGGCTTGCGCCGTGTAGTACTGGTCAATGGCCTTCTTCAGCTGGGCGGCGTCCACTTCCACCGGCTCCACCCGGCGGCGGCTGTGCAGGCGCACCGCGTCAATGGCCAGCACGTTGGTCGCGTCGGCCATAGCCAGCAGGATACGCTCGTTAGAGATGCTGATGGGGAGGACCTGGTACTCCTCGGCCAGCGCGCGGGGAATGGCCCGCACCGCGGCTGGGTCGATGTCGTACGAGTCCAGGGCGGCCTTGCCCCCCTTAGTCTGAGCCGCGACGGCGCCTTCGTCCAGGCCCACGCTGACCACGCTCTCCAAGCTGGAGGGCTCTGGCGCGGAAGCCTCCACTGCCTGGGCGATCTCGTGGGCGTTGACGTAACCCAGGCGCAACAGCACCTGGGCCAGGTTCGCGCCGGAGCGCTGCGCTTCCTCGCGGGCCTCCTCCAACTGTACCTCGTTGACCAGCCCCATGCGCAGCAGGCTCTGGGCGAAGCTGTCTTCATCGAAGTTCGGCACGGTGGGTCACCTCTGGGAGCGGATGGCGGTATGCCGACAGAGCGCGGGCGAGAAGGGCCGACGACCGGTGGGGGCGGCAACTTGTTGCCGCCCGGAGGTAGCTGGCGTGCTGTAGGCCTGCCCCACGGGCGCCGCAGCTTGCTCCTGACCGATGGCTCCCACTCGCTCTCAGGGAGCAGATTCCTCCGCTACCTTGCAGAAACCTTCCGAGCCGCGCCCCGTCCTTCGACCTCTAATCCTGCAAAGAGAAGTGGAAGTCAGGGCAAGCAGGACTCTGCCGACGCATAGAGAATAACTACTGCGTATCGTAGTAGAAAGGCACCGGTTTGTGCGGTCCGGCAAGACGCATGGGCGACTTCTCTGAGATCACGGTTACCCGGGCAGAGCGCTACGTCTTCCCTCTGGGCGTCCCCGATCTGGCGACCGATCTGTGCCGGGCCAACACTGCCCTGGGCCTGGCCAAGATTCACTGGGCCCAGGCGCAGCTCGGGCTGGAGCCCGACGCCCTCTTCCTGGGCGGGCCGGACATGACCGTCACCCGTAACCTGCCCCGCTGGGGGATGGGCTTTGCCTACGGTGGCAAGGTGGACTGGCGGGGGGTTGGAGAGCCGATGACCGTGCTGCAAGTCAAGCCCAACGTCTGCGGGATGCTGGTGGCTGTGGTGGAGGAGGTACCGGAGGCGGAGGTCCTACGGCGCCGGGTCACCGACCTGCGACAAAACCCGGGCTACCTGGAAGGTATCAAGCTGGAGTTCGACCTGGACCGCAGCAATCACTTCGTCAATCTCTTCACGGCCCCGCGCGCTGTAGGGCGCGGGCTCGGTACCGCGCCCTCCGTAGGACCGTACGTGTTGGTCCTCCACGGCGCGGCCCCCGAACTGCGCGACGACAATCCTTACGGCTGGGGTCTGTACTGGGACCGCAGCGCGGCTCTACGCCGAGCGGCGCGCCGCTTTGATACTCCCTGGGGGCCCCTGGACGTCCTGGTGGGAGAAGCCGCAGAGATCTACTGGCGCGTACATCGGCAAGCCGCGCGCTTCGCCGCCGCTCGCCGGGTGCACTTCGCCGAGCGCCTCTTCGGACCGGTGCAGGTAGTCAGCAATGACCTGCACCAGGGCCTGACCTCGCCGGGCGAGATGTACCTGGGCTGCCATCCCGTGCCCGATCCGCAGGTTTTGCGCCCCTTTATGGTCCGCCGCGACGAACCCGGCTACCTCCTACACGGCCGGGTGCGGCTGGGGCGGGAGGTGCTGGAGCGGGCCGGGCTCGTGGAGCAGGCGCACGACCTGGGAGTGCGCGAGCGCCTGGAGCAGGCAAGTCTATTGCCGCACGGCTCGGGGTACGCGGTTGCCGGGCCGGGGGAGGTGCTGCGTGAGGAGCGGGGCGCGGCTTCCCGGGTGCTTCTGCGGCGCGGCGGTGAGGAAACCGACAACCCGCGGGAGATGGTGACCGGCTATCGGGGGGAGGAAGTCCTGGAACGGACGCTGGAACTGGGGTTGGGAGAGATTGCCTGTCGCCTGGAGAAGTCGGTAACCGTAGTCGCGCCCTGACCGTGGGATGGTCCTGAAACGGTCCCTGCCCTGGTCAGCCCTCGCTCCAGTCAAACATCGCCAGTAGCCGATCCCCGCTGCGCTTCAGCAGACTCTGGTACACCGCTTGCGCCTCCACAGGCGTGTGCCGCGCGTACAGCCCCTCCACCTGGATGCGCCCTTCCGCCAGCCAGCGCAGGGCTCCGGCGAGCTGCCCATAGATGCTGTTATGTCGGAAGGGCGCAGGCTCGAGCGGCACCTCCCACTCCCAGCCGCTGCGCAAGTGCACGTAGCGGTGGAAGACCTCGTGCAGCAACTCGTGCGCGGTCAGGTCGGTCCGCCGCACCCAGGGTGTGCCGATCAGCACGACCTCGCCGCCCTTGCGCACACTCCGGCACGCCGCCAGCACGGCGGCCTCGTGGCCGGAGCAGTCCATGACCAGCGCCAGGTCCTCGTCGGTGGGCAGGGCCTCTGCCAGCCGGCGGATTCCGGCTTGCCGGGCCCACTCCCGCGGAGCGGGCAGGGGATCTACCGCGGTTAGCTCATATCCGGCCATCTGGAAGATCTGCGCGGCGAAATGACCCACCGGTCCCAGACCCATGACGGCCACCGGCTCCGGCGGCCGCGCGGCAGTGGTGGTCAGCGTGCTCATGCTCACGCCCATCAGCCGCGCACAAACCGCGTGCTCTGGCGCGAGGCCGGCCGGCAGCGGCAGGGCGGCGGCCGCCTCCACCTGTTGCCAGGCGGCGTGCGGCCCCATGCACAGAGCTACCTGGCCCGGCGTCAAGCAGGCTACCTCCGGCCCCACTTCCTCCACCCGGAAGACTGCCGCGTAGCCGGGGCGTATCGGGAACCCGTGCTTCGCCGTGTAGGCGTAGGCCAGTTCCGTGCCGGGGCTGACCAGCGTAACCAGCGTCGGCCCGGCAACCTGCGTGGGGGTCAGCGGCAAGCGAGGCGAGTACACCAGCTCAATCTGCTCCGTACCCGTCACGGCAAGTTGCGGGAAAGTCGCCTCACTCATAGGGCCAGCCCCTCGGCCTGCGCTACCTCGCGCACGTAACGCGCCGCTCCCGGATATGCCTCCGCCGGCAGGTGCTCCAGCATCACCGGCAGGTCGGCATCCAGCCCGGCCAGGGCTTGCAGGAAGGCGGGATAGTCCAGTCCCCCCTCGCCGGGAGCCACCTCGCTCAGGTGCACGGTGAACTCCTCCGACAGGCGGATGTCTTTGGCGTGGCAACTGCGGATCAGCGGTCCCAGCGCCCGGACGAACTCCGCTATGAGCGCGCCGCTACCGAAGAACCGCGCGGGGCAGTTGATGAGATTGGCAGGGTCGAAGTGGACCGCGAAGGCCGGTCGGTCAATCGCCGTCACCAGCCGCTGGTAGCTCTCTACCGAGTCGGGGTACATCCAGGGCATGGTCTCCAGCGTGTAGAAGCTGCGAGTCGGGCGCACGGCGTCAATGATCTCCCGCACGCTGTCCACGATCAGTGCGAAGGTCTCCTCAGTGAGATCCTCGGCGCAGGGCCCGTCCCACTTCTCGCCGCGGGAGCCGGCGACGTTAACGCAGCAGCGGGCGCCGATCCGGTCGGCGACGGCCAGTCGCTCCTGGGAGAGCGCCGTCGCCTCCCGCCGCTTGGCCTCATCGAAGCTCAGCGGATTGCTCCAGGCCCCTACCTCGGCGATGACCAAGTCAGCTGCCTGCGCCGCCTGCACATACGCGTCTTCCTCCGCCTCGGGGACCTGTGGCCAGTAGGCCGCGCGATATCCCGCCGCCTGGTGCGCCGCTGCCCATTCCTGCGGGGAAGATGTGTTGAAGACGGGACCGCCTAGTCGCATCGGGGACACCTCCGCTGCCGGCCCAACGGCGCCTAAACCTCCAGCCTCCCCGCCCGGAACGCCGTCAGGTAGTTCATGCAGTATTCATCCCGCCCCAGCAGCGCCTCGGTCGCGAAAACCTGCGCCATGATCTGCTGATCCAGCGGGTCCAGCACCGCCGAGTCCATTCCCGCGTGCATGAACAGCGTCACCGCCACTCGGTTGAGAAGCTTGCGTTGGGGCAGGCCGAACGAGATGTTGCTCAGCCCGGAGGTCACGTGTGCTTTGGGGTTGTGGGCCTTGATTGCCGCGATCGCCTCGCAGATCAGGCCCACGACCTCCGCCTGGGTGCTGACCGGGGTGATGATGGGGTCCACGAAGATGCGCTCCGGCGGCAGGCCCGCCTCCTCCATGAGCAGGTCCATCAGCGGCAGCGCCGCCTTCTCCCGATCCCCGGCCCGGCTGGGCATCCCCGCGTCGCTCAGCGACAGGGCGATCACGTTGCATCCCGCCGCTTTGATCAGCGGCAGCATGGTCTCGCGCCGCTCGCTCTCCAGGGAGATGGAGTTGATCATGGGCACCGCTTTGCCCTCGTAGGCCTCCAGCGCTGCGGCCATCGCCGCCGGGTTGGGCGTGTCGAAGCACAGGGGCTTATCAGTGGCGGCCTGCGCAGTCTTGACCAGCCAGACCGCGTCCTCCACTTCCTTCTCCCCGACGGTGCCGGGGTTTACGTCAATGAAGGCTGCTCCCGCCTCCGCCTGCTTCTTAGCCAGCCCGGCAATGTAGTCCGCATCACGCTCGGCAATGGCCTGCTTGATGCGCTTGCGGGTGCCGTTGATGAGTTCACCGATGATGATCATGGGTCGAGTCCTTTCGAGAAGGTAGGGGCGGCACTTCAGGTGCCGCCCGCTGGTGGTTGTGGCTGTAGCGCACGGCTGGGCTGGAAGCCCGGTCTACGCGGACAACCCCATCGTCGTATAGTACGCCAGATTCGCCTGGGTCGCGTCCAGCCGCCCAAACTGGCACACCACCCGTACGTTGCTCTTCACCCGCAGCGCGTACTGCACCCCGCGGGGGATCTCCACCCCGCCGATCTCCTCCGGCTTGTCCATGCGGAAGTTGATCACCCGCTCGGCGGGTACCGTCAGTTTGACGCCCTTGATCGGGTCGCGGTCCTTGAAGTAGATGTCCAGCTTTACCTTCGCCGGCTGCTGGTTGAGGTTGAAGATCATGAGCGCCTCATGCGGCTCCATGGTCCCCTCGCTCGCCGGCGGCGGCAGTTCCCCATCGGGAAAGTACCAGACTTTGGCTCCGCCTTTGGGCATCAGCGTATCCCTTCTATCAGCGCCACCAGCGCCTGATTCAGCGGCGTCTTGACCCTCTTCTCCCTGGCCCTCCGCACGATCTCCCCATTTATCTGCCGAATCTCCGTCTGCCGTCCGGCCAGGACGTCCTGCAGCATCGAGCAATGATTCGCGGCGGTTTTCCGGCAGACCTCCTCCACGGCGGCGACCGGGTCCATATTGGCCAGGCCCATCCCCACCGCCAGCGCTGCCCGGTGCGACTCCTGGGCGACCCGCCCCAGCAGCTTCCGCAGCGAGGCATGCTCCACCAGTTCCCCGTTGCGCCGCAGGGTCAGCGCTCCCAGCGGGTTGAGGGCGGAGTTGATGATGGCCTTGCGCCAGAGCGTGCCGTCCACGTCCGTAGTGACCCGCACCGGCACGTCCGCCTGGCGGAAGAGGGCCGCGGCCTGCTCCGCTCGCTTCTTATCACCGGCCGGGCTGCCCAGGACCGCCTCCCCGATCCCGGCCACGCGCACCTGCCCCAGCCCCAGCAACGTCGCCCCGCTCGCGGTAGACCCGGCCAGGACCTGCCGGGGTGGGACGTGCTGCTGGAGAATCTCGTAGTTCCCCAGCCCGTTCTGCAGCGTCAGCACCGAGGTTTTCTTTCCGACAATCGGCGCGGCAAAGCGGATGGCGCTCTCGGTGTGGTAGGTCTTGGTGAACATGAGCACCAGGTCGGCGGGCGCCATCTCCGCCGGCTGCGCCGTGCAAGGCACCGAGACCTGCCGCAAGGTGCCGTCGGGGAAGGTCAGGGTGACCCCGCTGCGGCTCAGGCGCGAGGCCCGCTCGGGGTCGTGGTAGAGCAGGGAAACCTGCAGTCCGGCCTCGGCCAGGAGCGCCCCATGCAGGCAGCCCATGGCGCCGGGGCCGACGATGACGATGTGGTCAAGCCGGGGCATGGCGGATACCTCGCGGCACGGCAGCCGAACAGCAGCCAAACGGTGGAAGAGAGCCGGCACCGGGCCGCTTCACTCATACCGCAGGGCGTCAATCGGGTTGAGCCGGGCCGCCTGCCGGGCCGGGTAGATGCCGAAGAAGATCCCCACCCCGCCGGACACAATCACGGCCAGGGCCACCACTGCCGGCTGCACCACCGGCGGCACCTTGAGCACCGCCGACACCACCTGCGCCAGGCCCACGCCCAGCGCGATCCCCAGGAAGCCGCCGATCAGCGAAATGACCATCGCCTCGATCAGGAACTGCATCAGGATGTTGTGGCCGGTGGCGCCCACGGCCTTGCGGATGCCGATCTCCCGGGTGCGCTCGGTTACCGACACCAGCATGATGTTCATGATGCCGATGCCGCCGACCAGCAGGGAGACCAGAGCGATGCCCCCCAGCAGCGAAGTCATCGTTGCACTGCTCTGGGCGCTCGCCTCCAGAATCTGCGATTGGCTGCGCACCATGAAGTCGTCGTTCTCGGGGTAGGGCGGCTTGATCTTGTGCCGCTCGCGCAGCAGCGTATTGATCTTCTCCGTAGCCAGGTTCATGTCTTCGGGAGTGCGGCAACTGACGTTGATGCTGTTCAGCCAGGTGCGGTTAAAGACCCGCCGCAGCGCCGTGTTTACCGGGATCATCACCACGTCGTCCTGATCCTGGCCGAACATGCCGGAGCCCTTTTCCTTGAGGATGCCGATGATCTCGTAGCGGTCCCGGTTGAGCAGCATTGTCTGGCCGATGACATCCGTGTCGCGATCCCCGGTCAAGTTCTCGATGGTACTGCGGCCCACCACTGCCACCCGTGCCCGGCTGGCGTTCTCCTGCTCGGTGAAGAAGCGGCCCTCCTCCACTTCCCACTTGGCCACTAGAGGATGCTCCGGCGAGACCCCCTGCACCTGGGTGCCCGAGGCTTGGTCCCCCATCTTGACCTGAGCGCTGCCCTGGCTGACCTGGGAGACTGCCGCCACCATCTCTCCACACTTCTTGACAATAGCCTTGGCGTCGTCGGGAGTCAGCGGGCGCATAGGTGCGGTACTCCCCGCCCGGACTCGCTGGAAGTTGCGCGAGACCATGAGCAGATTGGTCCCCATGGAGGCGAACTGCTCGGAGATCTGCCGGGCCGCTCCCTGGCCGATGGCCACCATGGCGATGACGGCGGCTACACCGATGACGATCCCCAGCATGGTCAAGGCCGTGCGCATCTTGTTGGTGCGCAGCGCCCGCATGGCGATTCTGACGCTTTCCCATAGCCGCATGGTTGGTGCCTATTCCGCCGGCAGTCCGGCCAGCAAGTCCGTAGCCCGCAAACGCTCGACTACCGGATGGTCGTCTACTACGTGCCCGTCGCGGAAGAGAACGATGCGCTTAGCGTGGTTGCCGATGTCGGCCTCATGTGTGACCATCACCACCGTAATGCCCGCATCGTTGAGTTCCTGGAACAGGGCCATGATCTCCTCGCCCTGCCGGGTGGCCAGGTTGCCGGTAGGCTCGTCGGCCAGGATGATAGCCGGGTCGTTCACCAGGGCGCGAGCGATGGCCACCCGCTGTTGCTGGCCACCGGAGAGCTGGTTGGGAAAGTGTCCCAGGCGGTCGCCCAGGCCGACGCGTTCCAAGGCTGCCTGCGCTTTGGCCCGCCGGTCCTGCACGCCGTTGTACAGCAGCGGCAGCTCTACGTTCTCCAGTGCCGTCGTGCGTGGCAGCAGGTTGTATTGCTGGAAGACGAATCCCAGCCGGCGGTTGCGTATCCGGGCCAGCTCCGTGTCAGTCAGGTCGGACACTTCCATCCCGTCCAGCTGGTACGACCCGCTGGTGGGGGTATCCAGGCATCCCATGATATGCATCATGGTACTCTTACCCGAGCCGGACGGCCCCATAATCGCCAGGAACTCGCCCGCTTCCACCGAAAGCGAGACGCTGCGCAAGGCGTGTACCTCGATCTCGCCCAACGAATAGACCTTGGTTATCCCCTCCATTCGAATCAGGCTCACTGGCGACGACCTCCACCGGGTGCACCTCCACCGGTGCCCAGGGGGCCGCGGGTGAGGAATCCCGGTAGCCTCCCCGTGCTGGCGAACTGCTCCAGCCCCAGTTTCTCAAAGCCCGCCAGCACGACCTTCTCCCCCTCTTCCACCCCTTTGAGGATCACAGTATTGGTGCCGTCGGTATCTCCCGTCGTCACTGGGCGTATCTCAGGTTGGCCGTTCTTGAGTACGACAACCACCCGTCCGGCGGCCGCGCGCTTGCCGGACGCCCCCCTGCCGGCGTCCGCCGGTCCTCTGCCTGCGCCCGGTCCTCCCCCCGGACCCGGTCCGGCGCCCGGCGGCGGGGGAGGAGCTTGAGCTCCCGCCTTACTTTTTCCGGCGTCAGCCTGCTTGAGCGCCTCGTTGGGCACTAGCAGCACGTCCTCCTGCCGCGACAGGGTGAAGGACACGTCGCAGGTCATCTGCGGCTTGAGCAGTCCCTCCGGGTACTTCTCCAACCCCACCGTCACCTGGTAAGTCACCACGTTGTCCTGGACGGTGGCTGCGGAGGAGATCTTGGTGATCCTGCCCTTGAACTTGCGGTCGGGATAGGCGTCCACGTTGACCGTGGCTGCCATGTTCACCTGGAGCTTGGCGATGTCCGTCTCGTCCACGAACACGTGCGCCTCGAGCCGGGCCAGGTCCACTACCTCCACCAGAGTCGGCGCGGACAGACCTGCCGCCACGGTCTCGCCCTGTTGCTGGGTGAGGCTTACGACTGTGCCCGAGATGGGGGTGCGGATGTTGCTCTTGTCGAACTGGGCCTCCTGGTACTGCACCTGTGCCTGAGCTTGCCGCATCGCCTCGTAAGCGGTCTGCACATCCTTCTGCTTGATTCGGTCCTGGGTAAGATTGGCCAGGGCCGCTCTCTGCGCTTGCTGGGCGCTGGACACCTCGCTCTGCGCGGCCGTTAGTTGCGCCTGGCTGGAGGTCAGTTCGGCCTTGCTGGCCTCCACCGCCGTTTGGGCCTGGGCTACCGCGGCCTGGGCGTCCATCAGACTGGCTTGCGCAGAAGCCACCGCCTCCGCACGGACCGTGTCCTGGTACGTCCCGGCCTGCGCAGCGGCCAGGGCGGCCTCGGCCTGAGTCACCTGGTCTGCAGCCGCCTGCAGGCTGGCCGCTACCTGCTCCCGGGTCAGAGCCAGCGCCGAACGCGCCGATTCCACCTGCTGCCGGGCCACCTCGTGGGCGTTGCGCGCCGTGTCCACGTCTTGTGGAGACACGTACCCCTTGGCGAGCAGAGACTCCTGTCGCCGGAGCGTGGCCTGAGCCAGGGCCAACTGCGACTCGGCTTGTTTGAGGGCGGCATCGCTGGTGGCGATCTGTAGATCAGCGCTCTTCTGGACCTGCCGCTGATTGGACTGAGCGGTACTGAGGGCGGCTTTGGCCCGAGTGACCTCTGCGCTGGTCTGTTCCGGCTGGTACTTCGCCGAGGCCTGGGCGGAGCGCAAGGCCGCCTCCGCTGACTTCTGGCGGGCCTGGGCACCGCTCAGAGCCGCCTGGCTTGATTTGAGCCGCGCCTGGGCCGAGGAGACTGCTGCCCGGGCCTGCTCCCGCTGCGCCTCTGCCCGGCGGACGGCGTCGCCGGCTTGTTCAAAGGCCGTTACCACCTGGGTATGCTGCATGGACACGCCCGCCAGTTGCTGCTGGTAACGCGATTGGGCCTGGGCGAGGTTCCGGCGCGCCGACTCCAGGTTGGCAGCCAGGTCCGGCGCGTCCAGTACCGCGATGATCTGTCCTGCCCGTACCTTCTGTCCCACGTCAGCATTCAGCACTCGGATACGACCAGTGATCTGAGAGCCGATCTTCACATTGGCGCCGGTCTCGGCGGCGATCACTCCGTTGCTGGAGATAGTCTGCACCATCTCCCCCCGCTTGACCTCCGCCGTGTGCACGCTGGTTTGGTCCTTGCCGGCCTTGCGACGCTGCATGGCCCAGAGCCCGCCGCCGATAACGAGTAAAGCCACGACAACGATCAACAGACGCCGCCAGCGCCGCCGCTTGCGGGGGGGGTGTACGGTAGAACCTTCGACTTGAGCCATGCTGGTATCCCCTGTTGTTCGAATGGGGTCGAGAGACGGCCGCTGCCGTGCCGCTCTGTCCGTCCGTTACCGCTAGTCTTTGCCCAGTCCCTCCACCGCTGCCTCTCCAACAGAGGCCCGCAGGGCCGCCAGCGCAGTGTTGTAGCTGTAGTGTGCCTGCACCTCGTCGGTCTGGGCTTGGCGCAGTTTCAGTTCCGCGTCAGTAACGTCCAGCACAGTGCCCAGGCCCGCCGCATATCTTCCCTCCGCCGCCTCCAGACTAATCCGAGCCGCGGCGGTAGCCGCCTGCGCGACGTCTATCTGCCGATCGGCCTGGATCGCGGTGGCGAAGTTGTCTTCCACCTCTGCGCCAGCGTTGAGTTCGGCGCGCCGCAGGTTTTCCTGGGCGATCTCAAGCCCGGCCCGAGCAGAATCGGCCGCTGCGCGTGTCGCCCCGGCATCAAAGATCGGCAGGGACACACCCACCTGCACCTGCCAGGCGTTGCCATTCAGGTCGGTGTGCACGCCGTAGTTGTCCATGCCGGAGGCGGTGACTACGGGCCCCCGCTGGATCTCGGCTGCCTTGGCCTGCAGCCGGGCAGCCTCTAATTGCGCCCGGATCTGGGCCAGGTCCGGACGACTCTGCAGAGCCCGGGCGCGCAGGGCCTCCAGGTCCGTCGGCGGAGCCGGCCGGCCCAGCGATTCGGCAAGCTGTAAGGGAACCGACGCCGGCAGGCCCATGATCTGCTTGAGCGCGGTGAGACGAAGAGTGATCTGGTTTTCTGCGGCAATCGCCTGCACAAGCGCTTGTTGTAGCTGCACCTCAAACGGGTAGCGATCGGACCGGGCCGCCGTGCCTGCCTCGATGCGCGCGTTGGCCGCGTCCAGGTGCACGGTGGCAGCCTTCACCGATTGGCGGGCCACGTCGGCCAGTGCCGAGGCGGCCAGGGCGGCGTAGTACGCCTGCGCCACGTCCAGCAGGAGGGTGCGGCGTGCGTCGTCGGAACCCCAGCGGGCAGCCAGTGCCGAGGCGCGGGTCGCCGCAATCTGCTGAAGCAGTCCGCTCTGGAAGAAGGTCTGGTTGAGTTGTAAGTAGACGTCTCGATCGGTGCTGCGGCCACTGGCTGTGCCCCCACCCACCGCCGTGCCGGAGGAGCGCAGGCTCTGACTGGCGGCCAGTCCCGCTCCCAGGGAGAGACTGGGCCGTAGGGCCGCCCGGGCCTGCACCGCGGAAGCCTCGGCCTGTACAATCTGCTGCCCGGCTACTGCTAAAGAGGGATTCAGCGCCAGGGCCAGCCGCGCGCAGTCCAGCAGCGTCTGGGGCCGACTCAAATCGGTGCCCGCTGGCAGCCGCAGGCCGGCTCCGCCTGGGGCGTGCAGCCCCATAGAAGTCTCCGCGCTGATGGCTACGCTCGCCGTCAACGCCGCCAACGCCAGTACCCCGGTCACTCTCCCCAGGGATGTGGTGGTTGTCTGCTTCACTTCGGTACCTCCACCGGCTCCGGGCGGCAACTCCCTCCGCCTGTGGCCTCGACTTGCTGGGCGATCTTCTCCAGCGTCCCTGCCAGGGCCAACCGCTTCGCCTCGGGCAGGCTGGAGAACAGCTTGTCCAAACGCGCGGTGAAAGTCGGTCCCACACGCCGGCACAGCTCCTGCCCCGCGGGCGTCAGCCGGGCGAGTATGACCCTTCGGTCCTCCGGGTGGGGGACGCGGGCCACCAGGCCGCTCTCCTCCAACCGGTCAATCACGCCGGTGATGTTGCCCTCCGTCACACGGAGCCGCTTGCTAATCTCGCTCAGGCGCAAACCCTCCGGCCCGGCTTGCACCAGGACCTGCAGGTTTGCCCACTGCGGTCCGGTCAGGCCATACTCCGCCATGAGCGGACGCATCTCCGAGGAGACCTCGGTCATCAGCCGGATAATGGCCTTCCACAGCCGCTCCGCGCTACTCCGGTTGTCGCTTCCGGTGTGATCCATTGACGTTATCTTAGCCATAAAATGTTTATGTGTCAACAAAATTCACGAGACAGGAGGAAAAGTTGCCTGCTTGTCGCCTGGCGCGCCGGAATGGGAAGGTTTCCCGGCACTAGCGAGGGGCTGCAGTTGGTGCAATCCTCTGCCCGCTTGCAGGGAACTTTGCAGCGCACAGTGACGGAGGAGGCACGCCAGGGGAGTACGCCCTGCGATGCCAACCTACGTACGCAGTGCAGTCATACCCGAACTTTTCTTTCCGCCTAGGCGTTTGTACTATTGACAATAGTAGGCGCTTCGTATAAACTACGGCCGGTAGTACGGGAAAGGAAGGTGCAATCATGCGGTGGTTGATGTGCAGTCTGGCGGGAGCGGCGCTGATCGGATCGCTGATCTGGACGGGCGCTGCAGCGCGTGCCGACGACGTGATGTACTATCGGGGCTACTTCTCCGCCCAGACGGTGGAGGTCCCGCTGCAGGGGTTTGTCTACCGGGTGGATCCGGGCACGGTGCAGCCGGCATTCTACTACCGTTACCGAACGGAGCCGATCTCGCTGGCTCCGCTCCAGGAAGCAGCGGGCAACGGCACAGCGGCCCAGTTCCCCTCGCCGTTGCGACCCAACTCGCCCACGGTGCTCGTATCTCCGGTGCCGCTGCCCGGGCAGTACTGGTTTGAGGAGCCCGGACTGTACGCCTTCCGCACCCACGACCTGGGCTGGCCTTACGGGAGGCGCCGCTAGGCGCAGGGGCGCCGGTCGGGAGTAACGATCGAGGCGGTCACACATACTACCAACAGTAAGAGATTCTCAGACCCCAGAGGAAAGGAGGCGGCACGATGCACTACAAAGTCTGGACGATGCTGGTGGTCGTAGCCCTGGTCGCCCTGCTGGGCACGGGGGTAGCCACGCCGCGCCCGGCCCAGGCCAACGACCTGGGGGCGATCCTGGCGGGAGCCGCAGTTGGCTACCTGGTTTACGATGCGCTCAAGGACAGCGGAGATCGCTGGCATGGCGGCTACGGTCCCCCTCGGCCCGGCCCCAACTACGACCCGCCCCGCGGCGGTTACTATGGCTACGGTTATGGCGAAAGTCCGCGGCGGGCCTACGACCGGGGTTACCGAGACGGGTGGGATGACGGATCGCAGTATGGGTACCGGCGCGGGTGGAAGGACGGCTACCGGACCGGCTACGACGACGGGTGGTGGGGCCATCGGGGCAGTAGTTACAGCCCTCCCTCGTACCGCGGCGGCTGGTGCTACTAGACGTTACGCCGGTGTAAGACCCTCCAGCCTGACTGCCGCCGGACCAGACGCCGGCGGCAGCAGGTTTCCAGGGGTACCTCACGGAACTCTACCAGGCGGGATTCGCTGTCCCGCAGGAGGGAGTACGGATGGACATCTTCGATCGGGCGCGCCGGGCGCTGGGGGACCTGGCCCAGAGCGCTTCTACCCAGGCGCAGATCATTCAGTTGCAGACCCGCATGGGGGAGATCGAGTCGGAGCTGACCCGGCAATACACGGAGGCCGGCCGCCGAGCGCGTGAGCTCTGGCGCCAGCGGCTCTTCACCGACGCGGATTTCGAGATCCTGATGACGCGAATCACCACGCTGCAGCAGGATCTGGAGCAGTTGCGAGCAGAGGTGTCCGCGGTAGCCAGCGCCCAACCGCCGCCGCCGCGCGCCTGCGCGCAGTGCGGCGCGGAATTGGACCCTAACGACCGGTTCTGCGGCGGCTGCGGGGCCGTAGTGATCTCGGCCTCCGCTTCATCGCCGCCTCCACCGCCAGCGGGGTCTACTCCAGCCTGATCCGCGCAAACCGACGCTTACCGACCTGCAGCACCTCGCCGTTCCGCGGACTGACCAACGCGTTCTCGTTCTGCAGTGTTGTCTCGCCCAGGCGCACCGCGCCCTGCCGCACGAGTCGCCGCGCCTCCGAGTTGCTGGGTGCGAGACCCGCCCGGGCCACCAATTCGACCAGACGCAGCCCCTCGGCCGCCTCCTCCTGCGACAGCGCCACCTCCGGCATCTCACTGGGCAGCTCCCGCGCTGAGAAGACGCGGTCAAACTCCGCCCGCGCCTCGCGTGCGGCCGGCTCCCCGCAGTACTGCGCGGTGATCGCCTCCGCCAGGCGCGCCTTGGCCTCGCGGGGATGCAGTGCCCCTCTGGCGAGGTCATCTCCCAGCGCGGCCAGCTGCTCTTCCGTGTAGTCCAGGAGCAGTTGGTAATACTGCGGCATCAGTTCATCGCTGATAGACATCAGTTTCCCGAACATCTCGCCGGGCGGCTCGGCAATCCCCACGTAGTTCCCCAGCGACTTGCTCATCTTCTCCGTGCCGTCCAGACCCACCAGGAGCGGCCAAGTCATCACCACCTGTGGCTCCTGCCCATAGGCGCGCATGATGTCTCGCCCCATCAGAAAGTTGAAGAGCTGGTCGGTCCCCCCGATCTCCACATCCGCCTGGATCGCCACCGAGTCGTACCCCTGCACCAGTGGGTACATCATCTCCAGCAGGGAAATGTCGGTCTGCGCCGCCATCCGGGCGCTGAAGTCCGCCCGCTCCAAGATGCGGGCCACGGTCTTGTGCGAGGCGAGGGTGAGCAACTCCGCCGCGCGCATGGGCCCGAACCACTCGCTGTTGTAGCGAATCTCACAGCGGCTGACATCCAGCAGTCGGCCCACTTGCTCCGCGTAGGTCCGTGCGTTGGCCTGGATCTGCTCCTCGGAGAGGATCGGCCGGGTCTTGGAGCGGCCCGAGGGATCGCCGATGCGCCCGGTGAAGTCGCCGATGATAAAGACGATTTGGTGCCCCAGATCCTGGAACTTGCGCAGGCGGCGCAGCGGCACGCTGTGCCCCAGATGCAGGTCCGGTGCGCTGGGATCGGCGCCGTACTTGATGCGCAAAGGCCGTCCCTTCCGCAGCTTCGCCAGGAGTTCGTCCTCGTCCACCAGGTCAACGCAGCCTTGCTTGAGAATTCGCAGTTGCTCTTCGGGTGTCATGGTGAATCGTGGTTCGTGGGACGTGGTGCGCAGAGACGGCAGCGGAACGTGACTCGCTCTCCGCGATTCCCGTTCATCACTTCCTGCACGTCCCCCGGTCCTTCTACTGCCCCGCTGAGGATGTGACGTTCACGCTGATGCGCACGATCATCTTCTCGCCACACTTGGGGCAGGTAACTACCATCTCCATGCTGCCCTGCCCCACCGTCGGCGGAACAGTGGCCGTCACCACCACGGGCGGCGTGGTGGTCGGTGGGGCCGTCTCCTCTGGCGGAGCCTCCGTGGGGGTGGTAGTTGGGGCCGGTGCTGTCTCCGCGGGGGTGGTGTCGGTCGGCGTGGTCGGCGCCGGAGCCGTCTGGACGGGCGGCTGCACTACTGCCGGCATAGCTCCAGCAATCTCGATCTTGACCAGCAGGTTATCCGCCGAGAAGTCCATGCCTGCTTTGGGGAAGGCGTAGACCGCTGGCTGCGCGCCGACCACTACCGAGGTCGCCTGTACGGTCCAGGTGGGTTTGCCGACCACGGTTGTCCCGTCGCGCTTGATCAGCTGTATCTGCTTGATCTCCCACGACTGGGGGTCCTTTTCATTGGCCAGTACCCAGGCCACCTCGGCGACGGCCAGGTCTGCCGCCTTGACCTCCACCACCGCGTCGCCGACTTTGACGCGGAAGGACCCCATGCCCTCGAGCAGGGTCCCCACGCCGCAGCCCTGGAGCACTCCTACCTGGGCCGCCTTGATCTCGCCTGTGAGGGTCTTGCCGCCTTTGAGCGTCACGGTCCCCTCCAGGGCCGCCTGTTGCCCGTAGGCGCTCCCTGCCACCGCCAGCATGATCAGCACCAGTCCGACCATGGGACCATAGGTCCTTCGCATCTTGCTCACCTCGTTTGGTTGCAGAACTGATGAACGATCACTGATGACTAATGACTAATGCAGAGGGAACCGGTAACCTCGGCAGAGGCACCTCTCGACCTCTGCAGTTCAATCACCAATCGTAGTTCATCAATGCTTTCTCCCCGCTAGCATCTCCAGGAACGCCTCCAGGCGCATCGCGGTCCGGGCGTCCACCTCCGCTGGGTCCTGCCCCTCGATAGTCAGCACCGGCAGGTTCACCCCTCGCCGGATCAGCAGGTCCTCAATCTGCCGGAAGCAGAAGGCCTGCGTATAGTGGATCAGCCCGTGGACTTCGCGCCTTCGGCTCTGCTCGACTATATCCGCGATCCGCGCAAAGACATCATACGGGTAGGTGTAGCGCCGGTACTGCTCCACCAGGTCCACGTCGAGCGCATCCGCCATGGTGAACTGGCGGGGAATCTCGTCATAGACGACCTGGGCGCCGCGCGCCTCTACGAAGTCGTGCAGCCCCCGGAGGATGGGCGGTACTCCCAGGAATCCCAAGCGCACCCCGCCCGCCCGCGCCTCCCGGCTGCGCACCTGCTGGAGGAAGTCGCGGGCCCGCTGGCCGAAGCCCTCCGGGTCTCCCTCAAAGTCACTGCAGGAGACTTGCCAATAGTGATTCTCCGCCCCGGTGACTTTCCCCTCCTTCCAGGTCAGCCGGTCTATCTCGGCCACCGTCTCCCGCACCGGGCGTAGCGCTTCCCGCGCCGCCTCCACTCGTTCGCCACTGGTCCCCAGCCTGGCCTGCAGCCGCTCAATCTGGTCCCGGAGCAATCCCGCGTCGCGGTCGTAGGGGTAGGCAAAGGAGATGACCTCCACGCCCGCTGCTTGCAGCGTTTCCATCATAGCGTGGGTCTGGCTGCAATCGCCCTGGCTGACAGCGATTACCCGCCGGATGCCGCGCTCCAGGGCGACGGCGTACAGGCCCTTGATCCACCCACAGCAGGTGCGCGGGTAGCCGTCCCGTTCGGCCCGCCTGATAAAGCGGCTAGGATCGGGGTCAGTGATGAAGACGTTGTTCAGGTCCACCGGCCTCAGCCCGGCGGCGAAGATGACCTCCACGGGTACGGTTGTGGTCAGGCCGATGGCGGACATAGCTGCACTCCGCCTCACGCGGACGATGCGACTCTATCGCATCCCCAACCTCCGATGGCATTGGGGAATGACCCGCACCTCGGGCAGATAGCCTCCTGCCTGGGCTTGCCAGGCCAGGAGCTGATCCTCGGTAGGCGGCCCCCCGGCCTCCGAGTGGCCGGTCACCGGCTGGAGCACCAACACCGTCTGCGGCGCCGTCTCCGCCAGCGCCGCGCATGCCTGCGTCAACTCCTCCTCGTCGCTGCGGTCGGTTATCACCACCTTCACGAAGGAGGGCTTGACCGTCGCCACCTGCGCGCAGCGGGCAAAGAGCGCCGCTGGCAACGGCTCCGGCAGAGCCGAGGGCAGTTTATAGTCCAGTGCGACGTAGTCCACCCAGGGCAGCAGCCGCGCCAGTTCCTCCGGATGGTGGCCGCCGGTCTCCAGGTAGAGCGGCAGCCCCCGCCCGCGCAACGTCCGTCCCAGCGCCTCGGCAAAGTCCGGGTAAAGCAGCGGCTCGCCGCCGGTCAGGGCCAGGGAATGGACGGGCGGTCGCTCCGGCAAGGCCAGCCACGCCTCCAGCAGCGCTCCCAGCCGTCTCGCCGTAACCGGATTGGCCTCTCTCCGCGGCTCCCAGCCGGGGAGCGTCAACGTCCACCCCGCCGAAACCTGCCGGGCCGCCGCCGTGTCGCAGTAGCGACAGGCCAGGTCACACCCGGCCACGCGCACGAAGACCTGCGGAACTCCTACCCACAGACCCTCGCCCTGTACCGAGAAGAACACCTCATACAGCGGCGCGCTGGGGTCGGCCACTCAGGGCACCTCTCTTACCTTGCCGCAGGCCCGCTCCAGCCCTGCCGTCTCCTCGGCATAGACCGCAAGCAGTCGGCGGGCGAACCCTGCCGGCTCCACCCCCAGTTCCGCCAGTCCCACCGCGGGCACCGGCGCGCCGGTCGGGTCCACGTTGACCCCGAAGTGAATCAGCCCGGATTCCGGCGAGCGCGTAGCGATGGAGACCGACAGTTTTCGCTCGCCGCTGTACAGGTCGTCCCCGCTGCGACGCAGCGGAATTCCGGGGGCCATCTCCCGCAGTACTTCGGCTGCCTCCGCCACCAGCAGCCGCTGCCGGCAGACGGTCAGGACAAGCGAGTCCCCGGGATGCTCCGCCAGGAAGTGGAGCATAAGCTCGGCACGAATCTCGGCCTCCGCCGCCACGTCCTCGAGGTCCACGAGGTTTTCGGTACGCACGTGACAGGGTCCCAGCCAGGCGACGAGTGCGGGGCCATGGAGGCCGAAAGCCTCCCGAATCCACCCGGAACGCAGGTTGGTGCCGAGATAGGGGATGGACTGGTCCGACAGGAGTGTACGCATGAGGCAGTTACCTAGGCGGTTGAGCCTCCCCGGAGGAGCCCAATACGAGCCCGCCGCAGGCGGGCGAAGTATCCGGCCCAGGGAGCTACCGCGTGCTGTTGACGATCTCCCGCAGCCTCCGCGCCCGTTCGGTGATGGCGCCATAGTCGTCACTGCCTAGGGGAGCCTCGCCCAGCAGGCCCCGCCCGACTACTGCGGCGAGCGCTCCGGCCTGCAGGAATGCCGCCAGGTTCTCCGCCGCGATCCCGCCCGCGGCCACCAGCGGCAGGCCCGGCAGTTGCATGAGCATATTGCTGAAGTAACCCGGTCCCAGCAGATCGGAGGGGAAGGTTTTGATCAGGTCGGCCCCGACATGCCAGGCCCGAATGATCTCGGTCGGGGTCATCGCCCCTGGGAAAGACACCACGTTGCGTGCCTTACATACCTCCACGATGGCCGTGTCGGAACTGGGAGCGGAGATGAAGTCAATGTCCATTCCCGCGGCCAGAGTGGCCAGGTCCGCATTGAAGACGCTGCCCGCCCCCAGGCAGAGTTGCTCCCCATACTCCTCGCGTATTCGGGGCAGCGCCAGAATCCCAGCATGAGTAGAGATAGGAATCTCGAGACAGTCCACCCCCCCGGCCAGGAGGGCGTCCACGACGGGCCGCACCTGCTCCAGCTCCGTGCGGCGCAGCACTGCCATGACTCCGGTGGTCTTGATGCGCTCGAGCACGGCTTTGCGATCCAGCATGCTCTTCACCCTCCCTGGCGCGTTAGGCGATGGTCTGCAGCCTCACCATGTTGGTGCCCCCGGCCTCGCCCACCGGCGTGCCGGCGGTGATGACGATAGTATCGCCCGGCTTGACGGCACCCATAGCCAGCATGGTGCGCGAGACGTTGGCAATCATCTCGTCGGTACTGTTAACCGGCGCGATCAGCACGGGCTGCACGCCCCAGTACAGATTGCAGCGACGCGCCGTGGCCACCAGGGGCGTGGCGGCGAAGACCGGCACCTGGCTGCGGCACATTGAGATCAGTCGCGCCGTGGAGCCGGACTGGGTAAAAGCTACGATCGCGGCGGCGCCCACCGCCTCGGCGGTCTCCGCAGCAGAGCGGGCGATCGCGTCCGAGAAACTCACGAAGCCTGACCGAGCGGGCGCGAGCCGCAGGTGCTTACCCGCCAGGACCTCCTGCTCCGCTGCCAGGCAGATGCGGTGCATCATCTGCGCCGCCGCCACCGGGTACTGACCGGTCGCGGTTTCCCCGGAGAGCATGACGGCGTCAGCGCCCTCAAAAACGGCGGTCGCCACGTCGGAGGCCTCGGCCCGGGTCGGTCGGGGATGCTCGCGCATGGACTGCAGCATCTGGGTGGCAATGATCACCGGCTTGCGCCGAGCGGCACACAGGTCGATGAGCCGGCGCTGCAGAACCGGCACCTCTTCAGGAGGCATCTCCACCCCTAAATCCCCGCGCGCCACCATCACCGCGTCGGACAGCTCCACGATTTCTTCGATCTCCGCCAGGGCCTCTGGCTTTTCTATCTTGGCGACTACGCCCACCTCTCCGCGGCGGGCCGCTATCAGTTCACGCAACTGCCGCACATCCTCCGCCCGGCGCACGAAGCTCATCCCCACGTAGTCAAAGCGCTGCGCCACGGCGAACTCCAGGTCGGCCCGATCCTTGTCCGTCAGAGAAGGGGCACTGATCTTGACCCCGGGCAGGTTGATCCCTTTGTGCTCACCAAGGAGTCCCCCGGTTACCACCCGGGCCCGCACCTCGCACTCGTCGGTGGCAATCACTTCCAGACAGAGGAGGCCGTCGTCCAGCAGGATGATATCGGTGGGCTCAAGGTCCTGGGGCAGGTGGGCGTAGGTCGTGCTCAGGCGGCGGGCGGTGCCCGGAACCGGCTCCGTCGTGATCACCACCTCCCGGCCTGCTTCCAGCATGACTGGTTCCCCGCCCTGCAGCTCTCCAGTTCGAATCTTGGGCCCCTGCAGGTCCCCCAGTACCGCCAGATACCTCTGCTGGTCCTCCGCGAGCTCCCGGACCTGCTCCACCATCGCCCCCAGGCCGGCATGGTCGCCGTGCGCGAAGTTCACCCGCGCCACGTCCATGCCGGCTTGCAGCAGGCCGCGCATCACCTCGGGACTGTGCGAGGCAGGGCCTAGGGTACAGACAATCTTCGTGGCATTGTATGCGCGCAGAGCAGGGTTCAGGTTGGCAGCCTCCCTGGGGCTATGCTATAATCCGGATGCCGCAAGAATACAGAAGCGGTCGGCGGCTGTCAAACGCCGCAAGCACTCGGAGGCGACCATGACCGAGGAAGCACAGGGACCGGATCCAGCGGCAATCTGGGCCGAGGTCAACCGGCTGCTTCGCGAAGGGCCGGTCAATCGTGCCCTGTGGGATGCAGCGGAGACTGCCCAGGCTCTGGCCCTGGACGGCAATACCCTCATTCTGGGCCTCACTGCCGCTAACTTCCGCCACGCCTCTTACCTGCAGACCGACGTCAACCGCGCCAAGCTGCGGCAGCTCCTTCAGCAGGCCTCCGGGCTGGACTTGGACCTGCGCGTCATCCAGGGGAGCACCGTCGAAGACTGGGAGCGCACCCGGCAGCGCGAGCAGGAGGCTGAGGAGCGGGCGGTAGCCGGTATCCGCCGCAGCGCGAAGTTCAAGGGCGCCGAGGCCATCTGGGACAACGCCTATCACGAGATGCACCAGATATTCATCGGCGTGCGGGCTCGGGCCTACGGCACCACCCAGGCTCGCCTACTGATCAAGGCGTTACCCCAGGTCTACAAAGCCGAGCAGGCCGCTCGCGCCGAGGAGCCGGAGGCCGAAGAGATTCACGAGCGTCAGCTCAATCGCATGCTGGATCGCATCGCCACCAACACTACGCTGTCGCCGACCGCCGTAGCCCTGGAGTACCTGCGCTACTCCGCCACGCAGAAGCGGTCTGCCGGCGGGTAAGGGCCGCCTTCAGGCGCTACTCTCGCAGCTCTGTATGCAACCACTTCGCAGACACGGCAAACCCATCCGGCGAGTACTGCCGACGGCCCTGGTCCTCTTGCTGCTGGGCGGGTTCGCCTGCGCCGCTCTCGGCGACCAGGAGGCCCTGGAGCGCGCCGTGGTGCGTGAGCGGGACCTGCCTCTCTCTCCCCCCGCACTGGTCCGCGCCGGTCAGCTCTTCCTCCCGGTCGGGTTCGTCGTTCGCGGTCTGGGGATCACCGCTGTCTCCCGCAGTGAAGGCCGCGAGTGGCAGTTGAGCTTCTTTGACAAGCGCGCCCGCTTCACTCTCGGCGAGATGCGCGCCACCGGCCCTGGTGGCGATTTGACCCTGGCGGCTGCCCCCTTTCAGGAGGAGGGCACGGCTTACCTCCCGGCCGAACTCCTGCGGCAGGCCTTCGGTCTCGTCCTGGAGCGCGCTCAGGACAGCGACGGCTTGCCCGTGGTTCGTGTTTCCCCCTCGGGCGCGCGAGTCACGGCTATCCGCGCCGGCTCGCACTCCGACTACGAGCGGCTTGTCCTGGACCTGGACGCTGCCTCCCCCTTCGACTGGCAGTGCACCGGCGACCAGGTGGAGCTCTATCTGCCCCCACCTACCGAGAATCCTTCGCCTCCGCGCCAGATAGCGATGGAGGGCTTCAAGCTTAAGCAGATCCGCGAAGTGACCCGCACCTTCTCGCCGGAGGGCTTTGCCCTCATCGAGGTCAACCTCACGGAGGACTGCGTTCCAGAGGTCTTCACCCTCTCGGATCCGGCGCGGATTGTCATTGACATCCCGCTGTCGTCTGTTTCCGCCAGGCCGGCGGCTCCCCCACCTCCACCTCCCCCTCCGCCGCCGCGGGAAGGCCGCCCTGTCTGGAAGGTCGTGCAGTTCCCCATGAAACTGGGGATGATGAACGCCTACGTGCTGCGTCTCAGTCCCACGGACCCGCGCTGGACCTTGGTGCCCGCTCTGGCCGGGGACACCGTCCACCGTCGCCGCACTGTGCTGAGCATGGTCAACCGTCTGGGGGGTGTCGCGGGGATCAACGCGGGGTACTTTGCCTGGGAGGGGCCTCCTGTGGGCCTGGTGGTCATCAATGGAGAATGGATCTGTACCCCGATCAAGCCTTACGTGCGCACCTCGCTGGCCATCAGTAAGACTGGGAAGGTGAGCATGGGCCGCTGGCGCTTCGATGGAAGAGTGCATTTCGGCGGGCATGGCTTCTTGCGTTTGACCTCCCTCAACCGCGGTCACTGCGCCGGCGACGAGCTGATCATGTACACCCGCCGCTGGGGAACTCGGCTACCTGGTTGCAGCCTCTACACTCGTCTGGTGGTGGGCGAGGGCGACGTCGTAACGCTCAAGGACTCCGGCGGCCGGGAAGTCGAGATCCCGGAGAAGGGCTACGTCCTCTCCGGGCGGGGCAAGTACGCGGAGCTACTGCGCAAGATCGAGGTGGGCGAGACAGCGCGGGCGCAGTTGACCACCGATCCGCCCTTGCCGGACCTGTGGCATCTGCTGGAAGGCGGGCCCCGCAACTTGGTGGACGGGCAGGTCTGCAACTACGGAGATGTGGAGCGCTTTCAGGATGATGTGCGCTTCGGCCATGGCTCTCGTTCCGGGATCGGCTTGACCAAGAGCGGAGAGATCATGCTGGTGGCGGTAGAGAGTCCCGGCGTAGGACGCGGGGGGCTGTACCTGGACGAGATGGCCTACATCATGAAGAAGCTGGGCGCCTACCAGGGGATGAACTGGGATGGGGGCGGCTCTACTACGGTGGTGCAGGGTGACCGCATCATCAATCGCGTCGCCTCCGACCCCCGCCCGGTTTCCACCGCCCTGGTGGTCGTCCCCCGTCGCTGACCCTCCGCGTGGGGGCAGGCCTCCGGCCTGCCTCTCGCAGGGGCCGAATAGGAGCCCGCCGCAGGCGGGCGAAGTACCCGGCCCCTCCGCCTGACCCACAACTGACTCGCACGGTGAACCCTATGCGTCCCTCTTCTGCGCTACTCATGTTGGCCCTGGTCCTGTCCGCCCTGCTGCTCCTCGGCTGCGGTGAGTACCGGGCCGCCGGCTACAATCGCGCCCACGGTCTGACCTCGCTGGAGTCGCTGCGCGCCTCCTTTCCGGCTCTCGACGAGGTGACTGCCGACTGGAAGGTCTCGGTGGACTACACCAGCGGCAAGCTCCCCGGCACGGCTTCCCTCGCGGCCTTCCCCGTGGGCAACGGCGAGGTCTTTGCCCTCACCGGTCTGCACTATCCGCTGGGCACGCTGGAGAACCTCTTCGGGCCGACCTACCAGAAGGTCCCCGGCAGCTTCGGGCAGATTGTTCCCGTGGTCTACCTCGGCTCCTCTCCGGCGCTGTGGCAGCGGCAGGAGGTGACCTGGCTGCGTTCCGGGGGCGTCGTCCGTACCATCTCCACGGCGGCCGACGGTCTGACGCTCATCATCTACGACTTCGCCCTGCCCGGTCAGCGCGTTTTGGCGCGCCTGATGCAACTGAAGAACGCGGGGGAGCACAAGCGCCTGGGACCGGTGAGCCTGGTGCATATCCTCACCGCCGCCAATCCGGAGATATCCCGAGGCGAAGCCCGGATCACGGCCTCGGATAGCGCCATGACCTGCGGCTACCTGAACAGCCGCGTCTCGGTGCTGGACAAGGTCGCCCTCCCCTATGACCCGGCGCAGGCGGACCGCTCCAGCGCCCTGCGGGTCCCGGACGAATCACGCGGCTTGCGTTGTCCGCTGGGCACCCTGGCCCCCGGCGACTCCACCGTCCAAGTCTTCTACATGATCTTCACCGGTGCGGGGGACGACGGTCACGCGGCCCGGCAGGCCCTGCAGAGAGGCGCCGCTCTTCTGAACGAGACCGCCGCCCACTGGAGGCAGTTCCCTCGCGGCGGCATCGCGCCGCTGACCTGCTCCGACCAGCGGCTCGCCGACTTCCTGAGCATCGAGCGCTACCTGATGCAGGTCCAGCAGGCCGCCGCCGGTGGCTTCTCCCCGATGCACCTGTACACCAAGTGCTGGATCCGCGACTCCAATGGCCCCGTCCGCTACCTGCTCGCCTGCGGCGACCACGAAGCGGTCAAGAAGTACCTCGAATTCCAGTACAAGGGCTACGCTGAGCACGGTCGGGTCAGCAACAACCTGGTCCTGAACCTGCCCGTGCCGGAGCAGGCCAAGGCGGTGGATTGGAGCCAAGCCCAGGTCCCTGCCGCCGAAATCTCCAGCTTCATCATCCTGCAGCGTTACTGGTACTGGCAGCACACCGCGGACCACGAGCTTATTCGCGCGCAGTGGCCCATGCTCCGCCGCTGCCTGCTGGGGCAGAAGGTGGACGACCGCGGCACGCTGCCTTTCTTCGGTGACGAGACCTACCGCTTTCCCGGCTATGAGCTCTTCAACGCCGGCCAACCGGCCGACGACTATGTCAACATGCGCCTGCGTTCGCTGGATTCGGCCATGGAATATGTGGTGGCGGCTCAGGCCTTGGCGGAGATGGCCCCCTTCGTGGACAAGGCCGGTGAGGTAGGCGAGTACCGCGCCGCCGCGGACCGGGTGCGCCGGGCCACGGAGGCGCTCTACTGGCAAGCCGACCGCAGCTTCTACGCTCCGGCCTTGTCCGACTTGACCCCCCTGGTTCAGCAGAACCCCTTCGCGCCCATCAACCTGCATTCCTGGTGGCTGGCCTATGCCGCTGCGGACCAGCGTCAGCTCTCCAACCTCGACGCTGTGCTCCGCTACCTCGGCAAGCCCTCCGGCACGGTCCTGACCACGCCGCAGTTCGGCTACTACGTGCCCATGACGCCCGGCTACCTCCTCTATGCGCTGGCCAAGACCGGCCACCCGGCGCGTGACCAGGCGCTCCAGGGCGTGCTCGCCGCGGCTGAGGCCAGTGGCGGCTATGCCGAGATGAACACGCCCGAGGATCGCCCTGCCGAGACCATCTGGGGCCAGCACCGCGTCCGCCCCTGGGAGGGCGGCATCAATGCCGAGGCCGTCTGGTACGCCCTCACCGGCTTTGAGGCCGACGTGCCCCATCGCGCCATCCGGCTCAGCCCTTGGCTACCGCAGGGATTGGACCAGTTCTCCACCAGCATACCTACCGGCGCCTTCTTCGACCTGGAGTTCTCCCCCCGGCGCTGCCTTCTCGAGCGGCCCATCACCAGCACCGACCGCGCCTGGGCGCGGGAGCACCCCGACTGGTATCAGGTGGACCTGCGCTTCCTCACCACCGGCCCGGCGCCGCGCGTCACCGGCAACTGGCAGGAGAACGGGGGGCGCATGGAGGTCAACAGCGACGGGTACGGGCAGAGGGTGATCCTGCTGCGAGGCTTGCGGATCCGGCTGGGAGGGACCATGGAGGTGCTGTTTGACCCGCCGCTCCAGCCCGCCCGCGCCCTGATGCCGGAGCGTCAGCCCTTCACCTGGAACCCGCCCCGCGCCGAGTGGCTCCGGCCCGTGGTCCTGCTCACCTGGGACCCACAGACGGTCGCCGAGCAGCGCGCCAAGCACGGCGCCGGGCTGGCTGTGCTCGACACCAAGATCTCCTGGCCGACTTCCTACTTGCGGCAGTGGCTCTTCATCGATTCCGGAAGCCGCCGCGCCCGGCAGGTGATCCTCGACGTCGCCGGTTGGCCCGGCGCCTTCAAGCGCCCGGAGTACTGGGCGGAGGAGGGGGAGGGCGGAAGACTGCTCAAGCAGTTCCAGCAGGCGGGGGGGCGAGTCGAGAGGGTCGAGACGGGGCGCCAGTTCAAGGACGAGGTGGTGGACATCTGAGCCGCAGGTCAGGGCCTCCAGCCCGGCGCGGCCGGCCGCCGGGTCAGCCCCAGTTCAATCCAGGGCAGAAAGTCCGTCACGAAACGCTGGTTGTAGTTGAAGACCACGAATCCCGCCGCTCGCTGCCGGCGGGTGGCCTCTATCTGCTCCGCCAACTGCTGCGGTGAACTGAAGGGGCAGTTATCCGCAAACGCCCCAATCCCCACCGCCAGCGGCACCGCTCCCCCCAACTGCGTCATCTGTTCCTCCACGTAGCCCTGGAACCGCTTCAGGTCATCCGTGTAATCCATCGGGCAGAGGAAGTCCACTAGCCCCTGCTTGGCCCAAGCGGCCGGCATCTGCCCTACGTAATCCTGGGTCGTGCGCCAGTTGGGGAAGGTCGCCACCGAGAGCCGAACCTGCGGCCGCAGGGCCCGCAGTTGCGTCCGCAGCGCTCGTAGCAGTTCGGTCAGCACCTCCGCCCGCCACTGCAGGAAGCGCGGGCGCAGGGGCCCGGACACTGCCTCCTGGGGCCACTTGGCCGGCTTGACTCCTGCCGCCCTCTCAAACTCGGTCCGGCAGCGGGCGCACATGCACGTGTCGGTGGCGTCGAAGCGGTAGTAGTCCAGTTGCAGTCCCTGCACCGGATAGCGCAGCACGATTTCCGTCGCCAGGGCCAGCAGTTGCTCCTGGTTGCGCGGGTCAGTAGGACAGAGCCAATCCCCGGTCTTTCCCTGGCCGTTGACGACCAGCCTCCCCTGCGCCGCCAGTGCGGTTTTCTGGGTTTTGGGGGTAAAGAGGCACTGCAGCGCCAGCAACCGCGGGTGCACCTCGATCCCGGCCGCCTGCCCGGCGGTCACTGCCGCCTGCAGGTAGTCCATCTGTCCCTCGGCGGCGCGGGGCAATACGCCGCTGGGGTAGTAGGCCACCCCGGCGCTGGCGACGTACGGGAAGACCACGTTGAAGTTGGCTTGGGCCAGGCGGGCCATCGCCTGGTCCCAACCGCGCGCCCCGGCTTGTGGCCAGGGGCAGGCCCACGCGCCGCGAATCTCCGGCACCCGAGAATAGAACGAAGCCCAGTACGCCCGCGTCGCCAGGTCACGAGCCTGCTTGACCAGTGCCTGGGCTTGTGCGGTTTGGGCACTGTCGTTCAGGTTGCGCACCTTCCACAAGGCCGCCTCAGACTGCTTGGCGTATTCCCAGGCCTCCGGCTCCGCCCCCTCCATGCGCGCCCGCCAGACGTTCATTAGCGCGGCCAAGCTGGCATAGGGGCCGACCGGCCCCAGTTCCGCCGCGCTCCCCGGCAGCGCTTTGCTCACCACCCGCGGCGCCACCTGCCCCAGTATGGAGACCAGCAGTCCCGAGAGAGCCGGCCCGTCTGCCGCTCGCGGCACGAAGCCCAAGAAGCACCCGCTCTCGCTCAGAGCGACTGCCGGGCGCGCCTCGTCTGCGCTGTCTCCCTCCCACCAGCCCACGATCTTGATGCTCTCGTCCAGGGGCGCAAAGCCGCGCACGAAGACGGGAGAGGCCGTCATAGCGGCCGGCGCTCCCACCAGGCTGACGGTATCCGGGCGCAGCCGAAGCTTCGTTCCCTCCGCTACCTGCGCGAAGTCCCCGGTCTTGACGCCCAGCCTGGTCTCTAGCCTCTCCCCGGCGATGTGGAAGGCGATCAGCGCCACGCCCCGGTCCATGGCGTTCGAGATGAGGTTGACCTCCGCCGGAGTCATCGCCCGGTTGTAGGGCGCGATCAGCGCCGCCGCCTGCGCGGGGTCTACCCAGCCGTGGGCAATCTCGCTATCCGTCGTCTCCCGGTAGGGAAGCTTCGCCTGCTGCAAAGCGCTAATCACCGCTTCGCTTGCCTCCTTGGCCAGCCGTGCCATCCACGCCGCGTCCGGCCCCAGGTTGACGCCACGAATTACTAGGACATAGGCGGGCGGGGGCTCCTCCGCCGCCCCAGCGCCGGTCAACCCCGGCTCCCGCCCCAGCAGGGCCGCTATCAGCGCTCCCAGTAGAACTAGCCTCTGCCCTTTCCTGCCCCTCACTTTTCTGCCGCCTCCTGGTCTCGCATCATCGCCTCGTGCTCCTCAATCTTCTCCTGTCCCCGCTTGAACTGCACCTCGCACAACTTGGCGTACAGACCGCCCGCCGTAGCCAGCTCCGCATGGGTCCCTCGCTCCACCACCTGTCCGTGGTCGAGCACCAGGATCTGGTCGGCATTCATCACCGTCGAAAGCCGGTGAGCGATGCTGAAGGTGGTGCGGTTCTTCATCAGCTTCTCCAGCGCCTCCTGAATCAGCGCCTCCGACTCGGAGTCCAGGTCGGAGGTCGCCTCATCTAGAATCAGGATGCGGGGGTTGCGCAGGATGGCGCGCGCAATGGAGATCCGCTGACGCTGACCGCCGCTGAGCCGGTCCCCGCGCTCGCCTACCTGGGTTTCGTAGCCATCCGGGAACTCCATGATGAAGTTGTGTGCATTCGCGGCGATGGCAGCCTGGACCACCTCCTCGTCGCTGGCATGAGGTCGCCCGTACTTGATGTTCTCCCGCAGGCTCCCCGAGAAGAGGAAGTCCTCCTGCATCACCATCCCGATATGCCCGCGCAACGAGCGCAGCGAGAGATCGCGCAGGTCGATGCCGTCCAGGAGGATCTGCCCGTTGGCCGGATCATAGAACCGAGGCAGCAGGTGTACCAGGGTTGTCTTGCCGCTTCCGGAAGGCCCCACCAGCGCGATGACCTGCCCCGGCTCGGCCACCAGGTTGACGTCGCGCAGCACCGGTTCCGTTGGCTCATAGGCAAAGTCCACATGGCGAAACTCCACCCGCCCCTCCACACTGCGCAGTTTTACCGCCTGCTTGCTCTCCTGAATCTCCGGTGGAGTGTCAAGCGTGTCGAAGATCCGGTCCACCGCGGCCATGGCGTTGTTGAGAACGTCATTGGCCGTCACAATATTGATGATCGGCTGGAACAGCATCCACAGATACCCGCGGAACATGATCAACTGCCCCAGGGTCAGGTTGTTCATGAACAGAATCTGATAGGAGCCAAAGGCCAGCACCGCCAGATCGGACAGGCCGGTGATCAGGTTCGCGTTGTTACCCAGGATGGTCCGCAGCCGGCCCAGCCGTACGTTCAGCCGGATGGTGCTCCGAATCTCCTTGACGAAGCGCCGGGCCTCCCACTGCTCCCGGGCGAAGACCTTGACCACCTTGATCCCCGCGATGTCCTCCGAAAGCATCGAGTAGACCTGGGAAAACTGGTCGCGCTGCTCGGCGGCCTGTCGGCGAATCTCCCGCCGCATCATCATGAAGTTGATGGCGTACAGCGGCAGGGAGATACTGGCGATCAGCGCCAGCCGCCAGTTGATGGCGTACAAGATAACGATGGCCACCACCACGACAATTGTGTCGCTGATGACCTGCACCAAATTTCCCGACAGCGTGGCCTGGATAGCATCCACGTCGTACAGCAGCCGGGACATGATCCAGCCGTGGGGATTTTGCTCGTAGAAGCGCAGCGACAGCCGCTGCAGGTGGCGGAACAGCTTCTGGCGTACGTCGAACAGAATGCGGTTGCCGACCACCATCAAGATCATCTGCTGCAGGTAGCTCACCAGCCACTGGCCGACCTGAATAGCCGCAATGACCAGGAAGAGCAGAGCGAGGTAGTGAGCGGTCTCGAGTCTCCCCGAGTCCAAAGCCGGGTTGGCCGGCAGTCCCGCTCCGGCTCCGGGGGTGACTCCGGCCAGCCCCTGAAGGGCCGCAAAAGCCTGGAACCTGTCCACCAGTCGCCCGATCACCCAGGGCATGATCAGCGTGAAGGACCGGCTGACAAAGACCAGCAGGAGGGAAACAATCAGCATCCAGCGGTAGCGGCGAGCGAAGGCCAGGAAGCGCCAGAACATGTCAGTGTTGCCGTCCAGGGGTTACGATCCGCGCGGGGCAGGCCTTCCGGCCTACCGCTCTTGGATTATACGAGCGATTGCCGCCCGGCGCAAACCTGGGGGGGTCCGTCCGCCGCAGGCGGGGGATGAGAACGGTCTTCTAGACGCAACCTTTGTAGTGCGCCCTCGCGGAGGGGCCGGTACTGCGCCCTCCCGGAGAGGCTGTGAGAGGTGTCGACGCCATATACGGCCTTTTCAACGGGCCATTTCTGCTCTCTGTCCTCTGCAAACCAAGACGGGGACGCCCAGGGCGTCCCCGTTGCCTATCGCCTTTGTTCGCCCGGCGCAGATGGTCTATACGTCCCAGACCTGCTCGCCCTCTTCTCCGCCGTAACTCGCTGTGGGGCCTTCCTCCAGGCTCTGGAAAATGCGCTGAACAAAGGTCAGTAGCTCCCGCGGGTTGAAGGGCTTGGTCAGGTACGAGCTCACGCCCGACGACCAACCGCGGAAGATGTCCGCATCTTGCGCCTTGGCCGTGAGCATGATGACGGGGATGTCGCGCGTCTGCGGGTCGGCCTGTAGTTTCTTAAGCACCTCAAAGCCGTCCATCCGAGGCATCATCACATCCAGGATAATCATGTCTGGCCGCTCTTTCGTCACCTGCTCGAGCGCCTCGACCCCGTCATAGGCAGTGACCACCTGGTAGCCGACCTTCTCCAGGTTTACCTGTACGAGACGCACAATGTGTCGCTCGTCGTCAACCACGAGTATCTTTCTGGCCATGGCGCTAAGTCCTCCTTGCTGGAACGCCAACCTGGTCCGGTTGCCCGCATAGCACTACCCAAAGCCTCCGGGGCCCCCAGGTCACCAGCATTATAGCAGACAGTTCCCGGCAGTAGCAAGTAGGTAGGGCGGGGCGCCACCTGTGGCCCGCTACCCGCCACCTGCCACTATTCCGCCTCTACCAGCTCCTGCGCGGCGTCGAATGACTTCTGCAGCGCCGGGTACAGTTCCCGGTAGAGGCGATAGTATCCTTCGTACCGTTCCCGCTCCGCCGGCTGCGGAGCGACTTCGTCTACCACGGAGATGGTCTGCCGGCACGCCTCTGTAATCGAAGAGAACAGCCCGCAGCCCACCCCGGCCAGCAGCGCCACCCCAAAGGCCGGTCCTTCGTCTACGTTGATGGTCACGTGCGGTTCCCCAGTTACGTTGGCCTGGATCTGCCGCCAGAACCGGCTCCGCGCCCCACCGCCTGAGGCCCGGACCTGCGAGAAGGGGGTCCCCATCTTCTTCATGATCTCAAACGAATCCCGCATCGCCATCGCCACGCCCTCCAGCACGGCCCGCAGCATGTGGGCCTTGGTGTGGCGAATGGTCAGTCCAAAGAACACACCCTTTGCGTTGGGGTTGGGGTAGGGACAGCGCTCCCCGGTCAGGTAGGGCAGGAAGATCAGCCCCTCACTGGTCGGTACCGTGGCGGCCGCCTCGATCATGTACTCATAGGGGTCTCGGCCGCTCTCTGCGGCCATGTCCTTCTCAATCTGGCAGAGCGTGTCTCGCATCCAGCGCAGAGACCCGCCTGCCGACTGCACCACGCCCATAGTGTGCCACTTGCCCGGCACCGCGTGGCAGAACGTCTGCGTCCGCAACCTCTCGTCCATCAACGGCCGGTCGAGGTAGGCAAAGACCACGCCCGAAGTACCCACCGTGCTGCTCACCACGCCCGTATCTACAATCCCGTTGCCCACCGCGCCCGAAGCCTGGTCGCCGCCTCCACCTACCACTGGCGTTCCCGCTCGCAGTCCGGTTACTTCCGCCGCTCCCGCGCTGATCTCCCCGCTGACCTCCTGCGACTCGTACACCTCCGGCAGCCACTCCCGGGGTAGGGCCGTCCTTTCCAGAATCACCTCTGACCACCGCCGCTGCGGCACGTTGAGCAGGCAGGTCCCCGAAGCGTCGCTGACCTCGGTGGCGTACTCCCCGGTCAGCAGCAGCCGGACATAGTCTTTCGGCAGCAGCACCTTACGCAGTTGCGCATAGTTCTCCGGCTCCATGTCGCGCAGCCAGATGATCTTGGGTGCCTGGAAGCCGGTCAGGATCGGGTTGCAGGTCTCGGCGACCACTGTGTCTGCGCCGACCACTTCCGTGATCCAGTCGCACTGCGCCTGGGTCCGCTGATCGCACCAGAGAATCGCCGGGCGGATGACCCTATCCTCTCCGTCCAGGAACACTGCCCCATGCATCTGACCCGACAGGCCCACGGCCCGCACCTCGTCGCCGCTGACTCCGGCCTGGGCCAGGACCTGCCGGATAGTCTCCACCGTGGCCTTCCACCACTCGGCCGGCTCCTGCTCCGCCCAGTTGGGTCGGGGCGTAAGCAGGGGGTACTCCCCCAGCGCCCGGGCCACAATCCTCCCCGTTTCCTCCACCAGTATCGTCTTGGTACCGCTCGTCCCAATGTCCAGACCCAACAGGTAAGCCATGAGATGCCTCCGGCATCTGAGAATTGCTGAACTGTGATTGATGATCGATGAATCGGGGACCAAGCTGAGCCCTCATGTGCGGGGGTCTCCCTTCGGCGATTCATCGATCACCAGTCATCATTCATCAATCCCGTCTATCCCCCCTCTGCCTTCTCAATCACCACCCGCGTTCCCGAGGGCACTGCCCTGAAAACCGTCGGGTCGCCCTCGATCTTCCCGAAGACGTTCACCGCGCTGGCCGGACGAATCTCCTTCCCCCGGCTCATCGGCGTCGGCCCGAAGAAGATGCAGAAAGCATTCCCCGGCGGCCAGTACCCCAGGTCCCCCAGTTCCACCACCTCCTGCCCATTCTCCTCGCCCAGGTGGACCGGGATGCTGAAGTAGATCTCGTCGCCCCAAGTGCTGCCGGTGGCCTCCATCGGCAGCGCCTCCCAGATCGCCCGTGCCGTGGCACTGTCGTTGAGCACCGCCATCGCCGTCACCGCTCCTGCGGTTATCCTGATCAAATTGGCCATCCTGTCCCTCCTGTGTCGCCAATTGATGATCGATGGGCTGGGTTCGACGAACTGGAGATGAGAGCGACCCCTTGCCCCCTACGCAGTTCATCAATCATCAGTCATCAATTTCCTGTTAGCACCACTGCTTCAGATGCCGCAGCCCCTGCACAAACCCCGCCTCCCGGCCCACGGCTCCGTCTTCGTGCTCGATGCTCAGCACCCCGTCGTACCCATTATGCCGCAGGCGGCTGACGTACACGCCCCAGTCAATCTCCCCGTACCCCGGAATCACGTACCGCCACCAGCCGTAGGTCTGGTTCCCCAGGAAGGCCCGCTTGTGCCCCACGATCTCCGTGTCCTTGGCGTGCGTATGGAAGATGCGCGACGCGTAGCGTTCCACAGCCATCAGATAGTCAATGTCCTGCCAGACCAGGTGGGAGGGGTCGAAGTTGAGGCCGAAGTTCGCCTCGGGCACCAGCTCAAAGCACAGGTCCCACTGCGCCAGGTTCATGATGCAGGTGGCGGTCCAGTTCTCCAAAGCCAGCTTCACACCGAGATCTGCGGCCTGCCGGCACAGCTCACGGTAGAAAGGTGCGCTTACCTCCTGCAGCGTCTGCTCGCGGCTCATCCCCACTGGAGGCAGGCCCGCCCCGCAGCAGACCACGTCGGTCCCCGCGCGGGGTGCGGCCTGCACCAGCGTCTGTAGCAACTCCTGGTTCGCAGCGCGCCTGCTCTCATCTGCGTCGCTGATGTTGACATATGCGGCCAGGCTGGAGACGCGCAATCCAGCGGCGGCCACGGCCTCGGCGAGCTTCTCCGGAGCGCCGACGTCAAAATGCGCGCAGCCAGGAGCGGCGTAGACTTCCAGCGCGTCAAAGCCCGCCTCCGCAGCAAAGGCAGTCACCGTCTCTATCGGCTCACCGGCAAATGGCCCCGTCAACAAGCCAACTTCCATATGCGTGTGCTCCTTGAGAACGGACGTGAGCCGCGATTCCGGAGCGACCGGACCGGCGGCCCCCTCTTGACAGGCCCGCCGCCTGCTACCTCTCAACGTGGCTCTCTCCCCCCCGCTTGCGGGGGAGAGTACCTGCCGTCTGCGGCAGGGGAGAGGGGGTCCTATGCTTTCAACCCTTCCCCAACCTCCCGCCCTATCTCGCGCAAGCGCTCGCGCGCGATCGGCGGCCTCATGGCCTCCTCCAACGAATCCATCCCTTCCGAGCTGGCCCAGGCCTTGCTTATCCCCCAAAGCGCCAGCTCCTTCGCCGACACCGCCACCTCCCCAGCGACTGCCGCTACCGGCACTCCCAACTCGCGCCCCAGTTGCGCCACCGCGTAAGGTCCCTTACCGAACGCCGTCTGGGTGTCTATCCGCCCCTCCCCGGTGAGTAGCAGGTCAGCGCCCGCCGCCTTCTCGCGCAGGCGCACTACTTCCAGCACCACCTGCGCCCCCGGCTCGAGCGTAGCATCGCAAAAGGCTGCCAGCCCCGCGCCCAGACCTCCCGCCGCTCCCGCGCCGGGCAGGTGCGCCACCACCTTGCCGAGCTCCTTTTCAATCAACGCCGCGAAATGGCGTAGCCCGGCGTCCAGCTCCTCCACCATCTCCGGCGTCGCGCCCTTCTGCGGCCCGTAGACGTGGGCGGCGCCCTCCGGTCCGTACAGCGGGTTCCTGACGTCGCAGGCTACCCGAAACCGGCTCCCCGCCACGCGGGCGTCCAGCTTGGACACGTCAATGTGGCTCAGGTACCCCAGACTGCGCCCGTTGGCCCGGTGCACCTCCCGGCCGCTTTCGTCCAGGTAGCGCACGCCCAGCGCCTGGGCCAGACCCGCCCCCGCGTCATTGGTGGCGCTTCCCCCTACGCCGATGATGAACTCGCGGCAGCCGCGGTCCAGGGCCGCCAGGATCAGCTGCCCGGTCCCGTAGGTGCTGGTCAGCAGCGGATTGCGCCGCGCCGTGGGGATCAGCGCCAGTCCGGAGGCCCTGGCCATCTCGATTACGGCGGTCCGGGCATCTCCGAGCAGCCCGAACTCGGCGTGAACGGGGGTCCCCAGCGGCCCGCTCACGCGCTCCGCGACCATGCGCCCGCCCGTGGCCTCCACCAGCACCGCTGCGGTGCCGTCACCGCCGTCCGCGACCGGCACCTTCACAATCTCCGCTTGCGGCACGGCCAGGCGCAGTCCTTGTTCCAGAGCATCACAGACTTCCCGGGCCGTTAAGCAGCCCTTGAAGCCGTCCGGCGCGATAACGATCTTCACGGCTCCACGATCTCCTGAATGAAGGCAACTGCTGCACCCTGCCCCGCTCGCCACTCACCACTTCCCCCGACCCTACACCTCCGCCCACGCCCGCAGGAAGGTTCGCTTGGTGCCCGCGAGGATCAGTTGCGAACTCTCTCCCGCTAGCGGCTTGACCTCAAAGGTCAGCACCGGCTTGGGCGTCGGCACCGGGGCCTTGAAGTAACCGATGTAGATAAGCGTCTCCAGAAACTCCTTGAGCTGCGGCACGTCATTCTCCGTCCCCGCCATGCCAAACCGCGGGTGGAGATCACCGTAGGCTGCGTGGCCCGCATCCTGCATCGCGCAGTTACCCGCATGAACGTGGATGAGATAGTCAATCACCTGCTCCAGGCACTCCGCCGGGCTCTCGCCCAAGAGCGGCAGGTGAGACAGGTCTATGGTCAGCCCAAAGTTGGGAGTCTCGGCCCTCACTCGCGCCGCTACCGCCGCCGCCCGCTCGCTGGGCCCAATGAGGCAGCGCTTGTCAATGCTGTGGTCAAAGGTCTCCAGCGTCACCCAGACCGGGGCCTCCGGGGCCTGCTCCTGCGCATAGCGGCAGCACTGCACCAGCGAGTCCACCAGCAGGTCCGTCTGCTCGTCCCGGTCAGCGTCGCCCGGATCGGGCCCGCTCAGCACTGCCACCAGCGGCGCGCCCAGCTCGTAGGCCGCGTCAATGGAAACCTTGACGTCCTCCACCGCGGCCTGCCGCTTGACCGAGTCCGGGTCGTTCAGGCTCAGCTTGCCTCCCAGCAGCGGCGGCTGCCCGGCGACGATCAGATGGCAGGCCGACTGCTCCACCATGCCTCTGATCTTCGCGTGAGTCTCGCTGTTGCTGCGCTTGATCTCCAGGACGTCGAAAAACTCGTCCCGGCAGACCTCCACAATGGAGTCCAGCAGCGCCGCCTCCTCGCTCGCGCTTGGGTAAGCCATGGGATGCACGATCCCCAGCAGCATCTGATTGCGCCATGATTCGTTCATGATTACCGTCCTTCCCTGTACAGCGTCCGCCTCCCGCCTACTGCCTCTCGCCTCTAAAACCCCATGTCCTTCGCCATCTCCCCGGCCGCCTTCACCCAGGTATGCGCGGGGTCGTCCCGCGGCTTCATCCGTCGGTCGGTGTGCCCTGCCAGCATCCACAGGTAGTACAACTGGTACCCCGGCGCCGCCACTACCGGATGGTACCCCTTGGGCAGCAGCACGCTGTCACCGTCCTCCACTGCGCAAGCCACATCCAGGCTTCGGTCGTCGGTGTAGATGCGCTGCAGGCCAAACCCCTGCGGCGGGTTGAACCGGTAGTAGTAGATCTCTTCCATCCGCACTTCTTCCGGGTAAGCGTCCACCTCATGCTTGTGCGGAGGATAACTGGACCAGTTCCCGGGCGGGTTGAAGGTCTCCCCAACCACCAACCGTCGCGCCTGCGGCACATTCTCGCCCACCACGTTGTGGACCTCCCGCCGCCAGTTCCAGTTGCCCACCCGGTTGACCTGGACCTGCTCCGGGCGGACTACCTGCACGGGCCCCCGGCTGTCGGAGGGCGCACTGCACAGCGCGAGCAGCGCTCGGCTGCGCGCCAGCAGGCGGCAGTCCGTTGCCGGCGGCAGAAAGACGCCCGTGGCCTTCCCGCCAAAGACGGAGGTCCGCCCGCCCAGACTCTCGTGAGTCTCCCCGCCGCTGGTCAGGTCCGCCAGCCCCGTCAGGTACATGAGCACATATTCCTGATGCCCGGTGTCCAGGTCAAAGCTTTCGCCCGGCTCCAGGCGCAGCAGCGCGAAGCTAAGCAGCCCCAGCGGCCCCGTCCCGGCGGTGTAGATCTCGGTCAGCCCTGGCTTTGGCGCAATCCGTAAGCGCAAGTCAATCATCAGTCTCCCTCCGCTCGGGTGATTCTTCTCGAGCACGCTGGACTCCTCCCCTGACCGCAAGCACCGACGAAGAGGCCGGCCCGGCAGGGGCGGCAACTCGCTGCCGACGGTTGGTGGTTGTTGGGGTGGTCTACTCAAGGCGATCGGGCTTGACAAAGCTCGGGGCTGGGCGTATCTTTGGGTCTTCAGGGCACCGGGTGACCCCGCTGCCCCGGCGGCCTGTAGCAGTGGCGTCCCCTACCACGCAGGGAGGACTTACGTGGCATGCCGATTGTAGACAGTCGTACGGGAGAGGCGCAGAGACGCTACACTCCCGCAGAACTGCGCCGGAAAGCCCAGGAGATGCGCGCCTGGGCCATGACCGGCATCTGCCTAGCCGGTTCCGGCCATCCCGGCGGGTCCTTGTCTGTCATGGACGTAGCAGCCGCGCTGTATCTAGAGCATCTTCGTCACGATCCCGCCCGTCCCGACTGGCCTGATCGCGACCGCGTCTTCTGGTCGGCCGGCCACAAAGCCCCCGCGCTCTATGCTGCCCTGGGCGTCGCCGGTTACTTTGATCGTCGCCGGGTCACGCTCTTCGCTGAGCCTGTCCCCGGGGTGGACCTGCACGGCGTCGAGCAGATCGCCTTGCTCCGGCGCCTGGGCTCCGGCTTTGAGGGTCACCCCAACCGCCTGCGCCTCCCCGGCGTTGAGCTCTCCGCCGGGTCCCTGGGCCAGGGCCTCGGCGCTGCCGTCGGCTCCGCCCTGGCCGCTCGCGTTCGGGGCCGCTCCTATCGCGTCTTCTGCCTCATGGGCGACGGCGAGCAGCAGGAAGGTTCCGTCTGGGAAGCGGTTATGGCTGCCGCCCATCATCACCTTGACAATCTCGTCGCCATCATTGACCGCAATCACCTCCAGATAGACGGCTGCACCGAGGAGGTCATGACCGTCGCACCCCTGGCCGACAAGTACCGCGCTTTCGGTTGGCATGTGTTGGAGATAGACGGGCACGACATGGAAGCGATCCTAGACGCCCTCTCTCAGGCCGCCGCTGTTCAGGGCCGCCCCACCGCGATTCTCGCTGAGACCACCAAGGGTTGTGGCGTCAGTTTCACCTCCGGGGTCTGTGGCTACCACGGCGTAGCGCCCAGGCATGGCCTGTGCGGAGAGGAGTCTTTGGAGACCGCTCTGGCCGACCTGGACATGCAAGATGAGATCAACGCGGTGCGCCTGGCTCGCCTGCAGGCTGCCGTTGAGTGCTATCAGCAGGCGGTGGACGAGTACCTCGCCGCCCGGCTGCCCCGCTTCTCCCGCGACTATTGGTGGAACCACACCGAGAGCATGCGCGCCCAGATGGACGCTACCCGCAACGGCTTTGGGAACGCCATCGCGGGTCTGAGCGCAGACTCACGCTGCGTGGCACTGGGCAGCGACATCACCGAATCCATCCGCATGGACCGCTTCTACCGCCCTGACGGCAAGACCGAGGATCCGGAGCGCTGCCGCCGCTTCTTCAGCCTGGGCATTGCGGAGGCCAACGCCACCTCGGTGGCCGCTGGCCTCGCTAAAGACGGCCTGACGCCCTTCATCGGCTCTTACGGGGTGTTCATCACCGGCCGCAACTGGGACCAGTTGCGCACCACTGTGGCCTACAACGAGCTGGGCGTCAAGATCGCCGCCGCCCACGGCGGGGTCTCCGTCGGTCCCGACGGCGCTACTCATCAAGCGCTGGAGGAGATCTTCTTGGTGACCGCTCTGCCGCATTTTACTATGGTCGTCCCCTGCGATGCGGTGGAGACTGAAAAGGCCACGCGGGCCATCGCTGCCCTGTCCGGCCCGGCCGTAGTGCGCTACGCCCGCGAGGCCACGCCGGTGGTTACCACCCCGGAGACTCCCTTCGTTCTCGGTCAGGCCAATGTCATCCGCTTCCGCGGGGAGGCCGACGACTTCCTAGATGCCTTCGAGACTATCCTGGCTAGCGAGTATGCAAGCGAAGGGGAGGACCTGGCTATACTCGCCTGCGGGCCGATGGTACCTGAGGCCCTGCGCGCTGCCTGGTTGCTCAAGTCTGAACACAACCTGGAGACGCGCGTCGTTAATGTGCACACCGTGGCGCCTCTGGACACGGCCGCGGTCGCGGCGGCGGGTCGCGAGGTAGGGGTGTTGCTCACTGCGGAGGAGCATCAGGTTGGAGGGCTGGGCAACCTGGTCGCCGCGGCCCTGGCTGAGGCCAACTTGGAGCGCCCTGTCCGCTTCCGCCGGATCGGGGTCCCGCATACTTTCGGCGAGTCCGGTCGGCCCTGGGACCTCATCAAGTACTTCGGCCTGAGCGCTGAGCACCTCGCCCAGGCAGCCCTGGATCTGCGCGGATAGGTACCGCCATGGGCACTTTTCAGGAGATCGAGCATACCGCCGACTGCGCCCTGCTGGTTCGGGGTAGCGATCTCCGGGATCTGCTGCAAGCGGCGGTGGACGGCTTCCTGGCCCTGGTAACTGACGAGCAGCGCCCGGCCCCGGTGCATTGGACCGAGTACGAGGTCCGAGCCGACGACCCGGCCGTCTTGGTGATGCGGGCGGTACGCGAGCTGCTCTACCGTCTGCAAGAGATGCAGGTGCCGGTCGCTGCCGAGGTCCTGGAGGCCAGCGAGGCCCCGGCTCAAGCGCTTGTGCGGGCGGGTCTGGTGCCTCTGTCGGTCGCCGGCCCGCATCTGCACCGGCTGATCAAAGCGGTGACCTATCATGATCTGGAGCTCCGTCGCGATCCACAGGGCTTGAGCCTGGTGCTGACCTTTGACACCTGAGTTCCTCTGGGAGCCGCCATGCCTGACAGTACCGTAGCCACCAACCGGCGCGCCTATCACGACTACTTCGTCGAAGACAAGCTGGAAGCCGGTCTGGCCCTGGCCGGGTCCGAGGTCAAGTCTGTGCGCGCCCATCACGTCAGTCTGCAAGAGGCCTACGTCGAGATCCGTGAGGGCGAAGCCTGGGTGGTGGGAATGCGCATCTCGCCCTACCAAGTAGGCGCCGGGCAGCCCGCCCTTCCCGCTGACCGCAGCCGCAAGCTGCTGTTGCGTCGTCGCGAGATTGCGCAACTTGACCGCCGCGTTCGCCAGAAAGGGTACACGCTGATACCCCTGCGCATATACTTCAGCGCGAGTGGGTACGCTAAGCTTGAGGTCGGACTCTGCCGAGGCAAGCGCCATTACGACAAGCGCGAGGCCATCAAAGAGCGGGACGACCGGCGTCGCACCGATCGCGCCCTGGCCGAGCGCAGTCACGCCGCTGGGAGAGTCCGGCAGGAGAATCGGTCAGGCGTGTAGAACTATGCCGTGTGCCCTTTCTCATCCTGGACCGCTGCCTCCCCCTGTGAGTTCTTACGACCGTCGTCGCCTGAAGATCCAACCCGCAAGCCAACGCCCAGGGAGGTGATAGCCATGGCTGAAGTACTGATAGTGGACGACGAACCAGCGGTACGCACCGCGCTGCGTATGGCTCTGGAGCAGCGGGGCTTCGCGGCTAGCGCTGCGTCCAACGGCCGCGAGGCGCTGCGCCAGTTGTGCGCGCGAAGTTCCGAGGACCGGCCCTACGATGCCATCATCTTGGACATTGTCATGCCCGACATTGACGGGTGGGAGGTGCTACGGGCCATCCAAAACAACCCGCTGTGGAGGGGCATACCTGTCGTTGTCATTTCCGGCTTTGCCCACGACCCGCGCGACTACACTCAGGTCACGCGGTTCAATGCCATCCTCGTGGAAAAGCGGGAGGACTTTGTGGACGTGGTGGGAGAGGTACTGGAGCGAGTGCTGGCTACCCCGGCTCCCTCTGGGTAAGGGCGGCAACTTGTTGTCGTCCGGCAGTGCCGGCAGTGGTTGCAGGGGCGGTTT